>FMJZ01008764.1_pt1 | contig 36268 bp, 30 predicted proteins | sample 1987881 | NCBI WGS metagenome assembly FMJZ01 (sample SAMEA4378227, study PRJEB15110) | soil metagenome | biome: soil; feature: Field; material: Soil | place: India | collected 2015-03-11 | depth 0 m
TTTAGTCAATTCTTCGGCCAGGTCGATCCCCGCGTGCGCGGGGGAGACGCAAATCCGTGCGTTTAATGGCGGATTTCCCCAGGTCGATCCCCGCGTGCGCGGGGGAGACGCCTTGCCACACTCGACCCGACGCTGTGGCCGGGGTCGATCCCCGCGTGCGCGGGGGAGACGGCGGAGAACCACGGCCGCCAGGAGGCCGTTGGGGTCGATCCCCGCGTGCGCGGGGGAGACACGCCTCCACGGCTTCCTTTGGCTCTCGGCTAGGGTCGATCCCCGCGTGCGCGGGGGAGACGCGTGGCTCGCGAAACGATAGCGCCATTGGGGGGGTCGATCCCCGCGTGCGCGGGGGAGACGGTCCCGAAGACGCTCTGTGTCTTCGCTAAACAGGTCGATCCCCGCGTGCGCGGGGGAGACGCCCGCGAAAAGGGCTTGGTAGACTGACGCGCGGGTCGATCCCCGCGTGCGCGGGGGAGACAGCGGAATAGTGAGCGCCCGGGCATGCACGGGTGGTCGATCCCCGCGTGCGCGGGGGAGACCACTGCGCAGTTTGTGTCGATCCTACATCCGACGGTCGATCCCCGCGTGCGCGGGGGAGACTCCAATCGGTACCGTCGGGGCGACGAATGACAAGGTCGATCCCCGCGTGCGCGGGGGAGACTTCATGCAGTGCGGGGCGCGGTCTTAGCCCGTGGGTCGATCCCCGCGTGCGCGGGGGAGACAGAGTGACGCGCGTCTTGCCGGTGCCCGGCCCAGGTCGATCCCCGCGTGCGCGGGGGAGACTCTTGTGCGCAACTATCTGTAAAAACGACAAAAACAGTTTTTAAAGATCAACGCTGCGTGCAGCTGGGGTTCCGGCGTGCAAGTACGAGGCCGTCGACCTCTACAAAATCAATAGGTGGGCTACCCAATGTCAAGACGGCTTGCCCGCCGGCTAAATCACGCTGTTGGTAGACCATAACAATGGAGGCTTCATCCTCGTTGGGGAACCAGTCGCTTAACACCGCCCACACGCGCTCCCGCACAGCAGGTGAGATGCGTGGTGCTGTGTAAACACCGGGAGCCACTTCGAGCATTGCGGAGGCTAAGAAGCCTCGCACACGAGCCGACACATTACGGGTCACCACCACGGTCATCGACATCGAGGAGCTCCTTAATGCGGTCGATCATTTTTGGAATAAGTTTTTCCTGTCGGAACAGCTTGCCCGCACGCCGGCGAATCTCCCGTTCAAGGTTATTTGTTTCCCTGTCGAGGTACGCTCGCACTGCGCCAAAGGCCAAAGGTAAAGTCAGGTCGACGCGGTAAAGATCAGCGATGTCGAGCGTGAAAGCGTTGCTCGAATGTTCGTGGATGAAACCAAGTGGTGGTAACGCGCCCACGGCTGCAACCGCAATGTCCGCTGCCGCCTCGACAAAGGTTGCGGCGTGGTTGATGGCTTGGTTCGGTAGATCTGCCGCTGTGGGATTGTCGCGGTCGTACCGTCGACCTTTCCAGTCAATGCCGAAACGCTGGGCCACCAATTTGTAGCTTTCCTTGAGCCGCACGCCCTCGATCCCTCGCAACGTTTCAATATCACGGTGCGGCAGCACCTGACCGAACCGCCACGCATACAAGCGCCTAGCGGTATCCAAGCGACCCTTCGGATCGGCCCACTTCTCAGCATGGACGCGGGCAACGTCAGATCGGCCTTGTCCCATCGGGGGTGCTGTGTAACTTTTCACCCCTCCTTCACCTACCGCGGCAATCAGCACACCGTGGCGTGCACACAGTCGAAGGACGTCATGGGTCAGGCTGGTGCCTGGGCCAAGCAAAATCATGGATACCGCCTGATACGGGATCGCGTAGTCGCCAGCGTCCAAGAATTCACTCTGGGCGGCCACGAAACGCAAAGTGCCGTCTTCTACGGAAAGTCTACCGTATTCGAGCCACAGTAACCCGTGACGATCGGCATGTGGAATGCGCGAGGCGGCTAGTCCCAGCCGACCAGGAAGAAGACCCGGATTCTTGCTCATCGGGGTGGGCCCACGAGTACCATGCCGAACCCAAAGGTACGATGCCTTCCAATGCCACGACGGAGTGCCGCACCGAAGTGGTGAGCGTCAGCGATCTCGACGTCGGCAGCAAACAGTGCCTGGGGCCGTTCCACCATACGCAGCCGGTTCGCACCATTGCGAGCGCGGCGTAACAGGCGGCTTCTGGCGCGCATGCCGAGCAGCTCCACATGCTCGAAGCGCACACAGCCCCTCCACTGCCTGGTAAACCAAGCACGATAGACTTCTGCCCGCGCCGGTGCCTTATCGCCCAGACGATCGAGCGTCCGCAGATAGACATCTTTTTCCTCACCCTCCTTGCGCGAGACCGGGCAAGTGAGCACTTCCAGGTGTAGGCGCTGACCAGCTCGCCAGCTCGTTGGCATGGGTTTGCTCATCACGCCTTCGGCCTCAAGCGCACTCCAGGCAGCAGGCGAAGCAAAAGCCTGTGCATGCTCGAGCAGGTCGGCGGCAGAATGAGCTGCATAGGCTAATAACTCTCTGCGGTGCTCGAAATAGCGAAAGGGTTTGGGGGCCTTGTCGCCGAATAGGGCAACAAGCCAGGCATGCAGCGTATAGCCAAAGGTTTCATCTTCGTGGGTAATGCCGTTCGCAAAGGCGAATCCCAACAGGCGCACGGGATCGAACGGGATGCGCACGAGATAGAGGCTACTCACGACGTTACCTCCAGAATGCCAACTGCGTAGCGTTCAGAACCAATGTGGATGTTGTTGCCCCAATCGCGGCGGTCGAACCGCTCCTCGGATTGGGCTCCTGCGCCCTCTTCGATCGGCCAAAGGGCTGGAATCCGTTGCGGGCGGCGACGTGGGCCAATCTCTGCCAGTGGCTCGGCCGCGAGAGCTGCTTTCAGTCCTGCCGCTTGGCGCCGACCAATGAGGATCGGCGCCGAAGGCAGGCAAGGTTTGCGACCGATGAATAGCGGACGGGCAGGAAACCGCAGCGCCTCTTCAAGCCGAGCTAGTGAAGGTTCGTCCGATCCTGTCACGGCAAGGGCAACAGTAGCCACTCCGTTTGCCCAATACTCGCGCCAGCGCTGGTGTGTGAGCGTGGCCGCGTTGCCGCCCTTACGGTCTTCACGCCGGCCGCGGGTGGTCCAGCCCGTATCTCTCATGAAATCCAGACCAAGGTCGACGGTCTGATAATCGGTGAGCAACTGTGGTTCGGCGTCCCAGCGGGCTGCAAAGCGGAGACGCGACTGGAGCGCCTGCAGACGGTCTGAATCACGGTGGTCCCAGCCGAGCGCGTTGCCTAGCAAGCCGGTGAGCATGGACCGGCCGGGAAAGCGCCAAGTTGGATTGCGCTCGTCCACCACGACCGCGCCAAAGCTCATCAAAGGGGCATCGAAGCGTAACAAAAGGCATTCCATGGCATCAACTCCACAACGCCCCAAGCGCCAAAGCCATGCTCTCGGACACTGTGCCAGTGGGAATGCGGGTCTCCAACGGCAGCGTGGTGGCCAGCGCACGTGTGCCGCTTGCGCCATACATCGCATCGAGCTTGTCTACGTAAGCGAGCATGCGCTGAGCTGCTTCAAGCCGCAGATCAGCGCCTTTGCTGGGGACAGCCTCAAGGAAGGCATTGGCGAGCGAGCGCGGTTGCTTGGTGTCCACTTCGAGCAGCAGCAAGTCGGCCCAAGCGTAAGGCGCAGTGCTGCCCTTCTTCGCTCCTGGGCTTTGGCGCACGATGCTCGACACCAGCGCCTCCAACACGCGGTGGGCAAGTGTCGGCTCCTGGTTCTTCCAGTCTTTGGCCTCGCAGCCCGTCAGGTTAGCCACCAGAAGCGGCACATCCACGGCCACGTAGCCGTAGTACACACCCGCGCCGAGTTCGGTCTGGTTGGCGTGCGCTGCTCCCGTTTCGTCGTCGCGGCTGAGATCGTCCACGACGGTGAAGTAATCCATCTCGGTGTTGGCCGCATGCACGGTGAAAGCATGCGCCACGTGCACGGGCGCATCCACGCGGGCCAGCAAGTCAGAGGTGACCATGCGGCCAAAGAGCGCAGATGAAAAACCAATGGCAGACTTATGCATCGCTTTCAGGTTCTGTTCAGTGAGCCCAAGACTATCTCGGAAGCTACGTTTTTGTTTCGCCAACTTGTCGTTTTTCTTAATTCCCTCAGACAGTTTTAAGGCTACCTTGAAGTCTTGAGTCTGCTGTTGGATCTTCTCGGCAATCCCGATAAGAAACTCGACTTCTGGGCGACTCAAAAAGATCGGCTGCTTGATTCGAATATCACCCGTGCTTTCGTCCTCGCCAGCATCGTCTTCTGAGTCCTTAGAACTCCTCAGGGTCAGGTTTTTTGTGCATTGCGCCAGCAATCTGGCTGTATCTGCGGGAACGCCACGTTTCTGTAGCTCGCTGTGGACGAGCTCAAAAATCCTCCGGGAGCGATATCCATCAGGCAGATCACATACCTTGGCTGTTGCCACATCAAGGTCAACAAGATCCTCGCGCCAATGGCGTTTCAAACATTGCGAGGAGATACGCAGCCGGATCGCGTTGCCAAACGGAATGCGCTTGGCGAGATTGGCGTCGTCGCGGTTCAAGAGGCTCGCCGGGTAACTAGTGAGAGTGTGGATCTGCAAAAACATAATATTAGCCCCTCCTTTCAAAGTTGCGGTAGTAGCCGAGCGCGATGCGGCGGTGGATAGACTCGCGTTTGGCAGCGTCCACAGTCAACAGAAATCGCGCGGCCTGGGTCCAGTCGAAGCGCTCGCCCTTGGCAGCGAGAAAGCGCACCGCGCTCATGAATAGTTCGATGCGCACATCGTCCGGGGCAGAAAGCAGCCGCTCTAGTCGGCCTTCGCTGAAGCCGCTTTCGGCCAGCGCCTGGCCCAAGGGGCGTTTCGGGTCATGGCTTCCTTCGCCGCTGATGGCCAGCCCCCAGGCGAGGGTCATCCAGGCTTCGGTTTGGACCTCATTGGGCAGGTCTTCGTCCACGTGGCGGAGCCACAGCCGGTAAAAGGCCAAGGGCACCGGCTGACCCGGCGTCCAGCGTTTGAGCGCTGCGCGGTCGGCGGCAGGATAGCGCTCATGGCCGATCACGCCGGCCAAGGTAGCGATGGTATGCGCCAGCTTCGCAGGTTCGCCAGGAGCCGTAGGGTGCTCGGTGGCAGCATTCATGCGGTGCCCTCCTCGATGGTGGATTCATGGGTAGAGACGGACGGTTGTGGCAAGCCGCTGTTGGATAGGCTCCCGCGCCAGGCGCTTAAGGCTTGTGCCAGGGCTCGCCAGGTACGGTTGGCAGGCAACGGCAAGCGCTCGGCCGCGCCATCAAGAATGCTTTGCGCCATGTTCACCAATTGTTGTTGCCAATCACGGCGCACAGCCTCATGGTCTTCATCTGCGCCGCGCCACAGGGTCGGAAAGTAGAGCGCCTTCCAGCGACGGGTGAAGTCGATGCAGGGCTGATCGAGCCACTTATTGATCGCCTCGCGATTGAAATCGGCCTGCTTTGGACCGCCCTCGGTGAGCACCAGCAGGGCGACGAACAACGCTTTTTGAATATCCTTGGCGTCTTTGAGCAGGTTTTGCGCCAGCTGGCCCAAGGTGTCGCGCTGCTGCTTGTTCAGCAGCGCCAGTTGCGCCTTGGCAGGGATGGGGAGTTCTAAACGATGAAAGCCTTCGGTCGTCCCCTGGCCACGGGCCAGGCAACTGCCAACGAACCAGCCATCGCCTTGGCCAGTTCTGGGTTTTTGCAACGGGGTAAGCTCGAAGCCGTCTTCGAACAACAACGCGGTCACTCGCTGGGGTGAAAATCCTTCATTGGTCAGCGTCATGGCCGAACTGCTCTTTTTCTTGAGCGGAATCCACGGATCGCCTACATCGCCGTTTTCTAAGGTTTTCGGGCCAATCTGCCGATCCTTGGAGATTGCTCCTAGCGCTTCGATTACCCCATCGGCTGTCCGGCGCAAACGGATCGGGCGGGCTGCCTCGATGAACCACGGTTCGAGCTGCGGCCACACATGCTGATGGTCGCTGCGATCCCAGCGCGCAAGCCAAGTAAGCACCACGCCTTTGGAGAGATAATGGAACTTCCGGCAAGTCGAATCTCGCAGTGCAACCAGCATCGCCACTTCTTCAACGAAGCGCCGCGCGGGATGAAGGCTCCTGACCCAGGACACGATCGGCCGGCTGGCGTGACCGCCGTTCATGCGCACGATGCCGTAGTGGCCTTTTCCAAGATAGCCGCTCGTCGTCTGCAAGACCAACAGCGCATACAGCCAGCTTTCGGTCAGACTCGGCGCAATACGCGCCATCTTGACGTCATGGTTTTTGGCGGTGACGAGCACATCGAGCTCATCCGGTCTCGTCGCTGTGAGCTTGTAGGCTTTTTCGTCTCCCGGCGCCCACGGATGCTGCAGGAACGCCGGCTTCGCAACATCCTCCACCACCAGATGCCAAGCGCTCTCCATGCCATCGGCCACGTCGAGCAGCCCGTCTCGCCAGTAGTGCGGATCGGTGGGCAGGGCTTCGGTGGGTCGGCGCGCCTGGACGCTGGCAGCGAGCTGCACCAGAAACACGTGCCAAGGGTCGGCCTGGTGCGCGCGCAGGCCCGTGTAACCGTCAATCTTGCCGGCGCTCAAAGCCGCCAGAAGCTCAGGCAGATGCAGGCGCTGCTCGCCTTCTGCCGTGCGCACACCGATCAGCGGTTCGTTCAACAGGTCATACACCCGCGTCCCCCTTTTCGAGTCCAAAACGGGTGTAGCGAAAGGCTTGTTTACCCACCGCAAAGCGAAAGCCATCTGGGCCGGGTTCAGCGTCGATCCGCTCGGGACACTGCGTATCGCTGAGCCAGCGCCCCGGGATGGCAACGCGCTCGACCGGCACGCCAAATGGAGAGCGTTGCGGTTTAACCAGCGGAATTTCAAAGCTAGGGTCGCCTAGGCGAGTGACAATGCTTTCGCGTTTGTCGGCATAGTGCAGCTCGCCGAAGGGCACTTCAGCCAGCGTCGACGATAAGGCCAGGCGGATTTCGCCAAGCGTCTTGCCGATGACGTTGTGACCATGGCGTCGCCAAACCTCGGGTAGAGCATCGAGCGCCTCGCTGTGTGTGGTGCGCTCGATCAGCGCGCGAGCCTCTTGCGGCAGGATCAATTCCGAGCGCTGCTTGAGTTCCAACAATGTGCAGGCCAGCACTCGGCCATCAGGGTAGACCGTGCCCAGGCCGGCCGGAGCTTGCATCTGACCATGTGGGTTGAGATACTCGGCCAGGTCTTTCTCGGGAACGCGCACCAGCACGCGTGGGTTCTTAAAGCCTTGTGGGCGCAGCCTGCCGGCATGGCGATGCAGGCGGCCAACGCGCTGGATCAACACATCCATTGGCGCCAGATCGGTGATTAGCCAGTCGGCGTCGATGTCTAGGCTTTGTTCTAGGGTTTGCGTGCCGATCAGGAGCAAGGGGGCTGTGGTCGAACCCTTGCCCATTAGCCTCGTCACCTGCGCATCGAGAAGCTCGCGATCCTCGCGTGCAAAGCGTCCGTGGTGCGGGCAGCGCACATCGCCAAGGGCAAATAGTGCGCGCAAGAGATCGGGACGCTCACGTTCGAACGCCGCTTCGACCTTGCGGAAGAAAGCATTGGCACGTCGGACAGTGTTCGTAATCACCAATATGCGCGCTCCCGCTTCGAGCGCCACGGTGAGGCGCGCGATCAATGTTTCGTCGTCAGTAAGCGTTGGTAACACCTCCACCTCGACGCGCCGCTGTTGCGGCGTGGGTGGCGTGTACTGACCCCCTAACGTACTGACGAGGGGGTAGGGGCGGTCGATCGCCTGCTGCAATGGTAGCTCGTCTCGGCCAAGAAAGCGGGCAGCCGAGGTTTCGCCAAGGGTCGCCGAAAGGAGAAGCGCCCAGCCACCTCGCCCAACATGCCCGTCGAGGAGCGATTGCAGCACTTCGCGCATGTAAGGGTCCGAGGCGTGGACCTCGTCGACGACGAGTAAATGCCGGTCCAGGCAAACAGAGCGCAACAGGCTATGCTTGACCTTGAGCGCCGACAGCAGCGCCTGGTCGATGGTGCCCACGGCGATCGGCGCGGCCAGGAAGCGCTTCGGACGCTCGGCCGACCATACCCGTTCGCGCCGGGCGTCTTGAGATTCGTCCCAGAGGGTTCCTGCCGGGTCGGGCAAGGCGGGTACGCCATCGACGCGCACATAGCCTGGTACCGCCAGCAGCACTGGTCCTGGCCGGCTTTCCGGCTCGAAAGCTACATCGATGGCGCGTTCCACGCGTGCATATAGCTCACGCGCCGCCACCCGCGTAGGCAAGGCAAAGTACAGCCCATCGACTTTGCCTTCCGCGTAGAGGCGAAAAAACCAGGCTAGCGCCGCTTCGGTCTTGCCGGAGCCGGTGTCAGATTCAACGAGCACCAGGCGACTCGCGTCATTGACGTCCATCTGAGCAAGCTGCACCTGCAGCGGCCTGGGTGGAAAGCCGAACGTTTCGTGGAAAGGCCGGGCGCTGCGTCGCGCGGGTGGGCGCAAGCCGATCGCCCCCAACGCCCGCTCTGCTGCCTGGCGCGCAAACGCCAGTCGATCTTCCTCCACCGAAGCGCGATACGGGAAAAACTGCGTATCCGAGCCAATCCAGTCCGCCAGCATCACCAAGCCGGCAAAGCGCTGCTGCAAAGCAGGCGTGGCTTGGATTGGCGGCACATCAGACGCAAAGGCTGCAGGAAAAGCAGCGCGCGCTCCCTCGGCCAAAGCAGCCAGCGCGGCCATGGGGTCGTAGCCGTTGCGCGGGCGCCACAGAGACCTGGCGACGCGATCGATTTTGGAGGCATGGTAATCGCTCTGCGAAACTGGCCGACCATGGTGCGAGATGGCGGCGAGCAGCATCTGCGCGGCCTGTTCTTCACTAGAAAACCACGTGCAAATCTCTTCTATCAAGGCCCGCCATTCGGCCGGCCACACATCATGAAGATCTAGTAGCAGCGCCATCGCCTCCATGACGTGCCCAGCAGTCTGACCAGACTTGGGGTCCGCCTTGGCCTGAAACCCCGCGTTGCATTTGCCAAGGTCGTGCAGGTAGGCAACCACCGCCAGGCGGTCTTTTTGCTCCGCATCGAGCGCAGCGTGCCGGCGAGCGAGGTTCTCGTTATCCAGAAGTGCTCGGAAAACAAATGCCACGTCGACGCAGTGATCCACCAGAGGGTGAACCGCCCCCAATGCATTGCGTTTTCCCCAAGCTTGCTCCGTGAACGCCACCAACGTTCGCCGGCTATCACGCTTCACAACGCGGGTCAACCACAACGAAGCTTGCGGAGCAGCGGAAGACGCCCACGCCCATTTCGGGCCACACCATTGTTGGCACTCAAAGGGCGACCGCTTCGGAAACGGGCGACACTCGCTTGGCCTTCAGGGAACCCATACCAACAGCCTGGATCGGAATCCGACGAGCTGATGTAAGGAGAGGATTTGTGCCATCATGGCTCGACTGTGCACGGCACGTTCTGAGAACGAAAAGGGTGCACTGGCGGGCGGGACGCCCGCAAAGAAATCCGGGGTGGGCGAGTAGCGCACAGGCGTTGCGGCGTTTTGCGGACGAGGACGGCTGCGCTTCCAGGGTGGCGTCGCGTCACGGCATCCCTTGCGGGATGTAACGCGAAAGCATGGCTTGCGCGCCAGAGGTTAGGCAGCGATGATCTTCTCCACGGCTTGCCACACGTGCTCCACGGTGAGTGCGCGGCTCATGCAGGGATAATGGGGGCAGCGCTCGCCAATGCAGCGAGGGCAGACTTGGCCTACCGGCGGCACGAGGGTGACGACGCGGGGGCCAATTGGACGCCAACGCTCCGGGCGCTGGGAACGCAGCGGGGCGTAAAGCGCCACGGTGGGAGTGCCGAGAAGGGCGGCCAGGTGGGTTGGTCCGGTCGACCCGCCAACGAGCAACTGCGCTCGACGCACGAGCGCGGCAAGCTCGCCAAGGCTGAGGCGACCACAGAGGTTTACGGTACCGCCACCGATTCGGGAACAAACCTCGCCAACCAGCTCGCTTTCACGAGCCGTCCCCGTAACGACTACCCACCGGCCGGATTGCACCAGCTTTCGCCCTAGCGCCGCATAATTGGGTGCATCCCAGTTCAGCGCGGACCCCGAGCTCCCAGGATGCAGCACGGCCCACGGCCGCTGGAGAAGGCCGAAAGAACGAAGCAAGTCTTCTACCTTGCACTCTTCGGCCTGGCGAAACTCCCATTCCAGAGGCGGCACTTCGCTCGGTGGGGAGATGCCCAATCCCGCGAGGAGTTCGAGGTTTAGGATGGCCTCGTGCACGTCACGACCACGGCGATGCTGGCGGAGCCTACGGTTCAGCAAAAAGGAATAGGCTCGGTACGCGCTGCCAACCCGAACGGGAATTCGTGCCAGGCGCAAGGCCAGTGCCAGTCGCAGCGTGGGATGAACGAGAACGGCAGCGTCGAAGCGGTCCGCAAGAGCGCGAACCAGGGATGGCAATGCACGGAGGCCAGAGCGCTTGGCCTCGATGTCCACCAGCACCTCATCGACACCTGGGTGGTGCTCGGCGGCTTCGCGATTGGCCGGTGAGGCCAATACGGCGACGCGCCAATTGGGATGCACCCGCCGGATTACTTGTGCCATCGGCAACGTTAGCAACATGTCACCGAGGTGATCGGTACGAACGAGGAGGACGTTCGCGTCGTCTGAGAGGGATTGACTCATCCGTTCAAAGTGCCGATCGTTCCAGCTCATGCGCGTCAGCGGCTTTACCTTCGTACGCAACGCAGTGGATCTCTACTACCCGGTCGTCGAATCCATCCGTTCCATCCTGCCCATTTGCGACGAGTTCATCGTTGCCGCTGGGGACTCCACCGACGGGACTACGGAACTCCTCCGTAGCATCGGGGACCCCCGAATCAAAATCATCGAGACGGTTTGGGACCCGCAGTTGTTCGTGCAAGGGCGTACGAATGCCCAGCAGACCAATATTGCGCTCGATGCCTGCACCGGCGACTGGGCCTTTTATCTGCAGGCGGACGAAGTGGTTCACGAGGAGGATTTACCCATCATCGTGGACGCCATGAAGCGCTACCTCGACGACCGCCGGGTCGAAGGACTGTTGTTCGACTACTTACACTTTTTTGGCGACTACGATCATTACATGGCGGCCCACGGCTGGTATCGCCGGGAGGTTCGCATCGTGCGCACCGGGATTGGAGTGCGATCGTGGAAAAGTGCCCAAGGCTTTCGCCGCAACGGAGAGAAGCTCAAGGTCAAACACTCGGGTGGTCGCATTTTTCACTATGGCTGGGTACGTCCCCCGCAACGCATGACTCGCAAAACGCACTCTTTTCTCACCTTGCACCGTGGCCGGGAAGAGGCAGACAAGAGTTTTCCGAACTTGGAGCAGCCGTTCGATTACGGCCGTTTGCACGGCCGCGTGCGCTTTACCGGAACGCACCCTGCCGTGATGCGCGAGCGGATTGCTGCCAAAGATTGGGAAGTGCGGCCGGGCAAGGCCAAGATGCGCCACGACACGTTGCGGATCCGCCTGCTCACGTTCCTGGAAAATCGGGTTCTCGGTTTTCGCTTGGGTGAGAATCGGAATTACATCGAACTCCGAGACTAGACTGCCCCGCCGAGGTCTGGTCAGACGTCTTTGCCGCACGGCACCTTCGATCGGCGCGCAGCCCAACAAAGCCGCAGGTACTCCGTGTGCGACAGCAAACGACCACGCGCCCGCATGCGCCGGTAGCGATTGCCGACCACGGTCCAAAGCCCCAAAACCGCCGCGGCACCGAGCCAGTGTCGGAGAGCGTACCCGAGGCCGAGGTTACCGTCGCGAATCCACCGGCTGCGGGCGTCGGCACGGTGAAGACGACAAAAGTACTCCCATGTTAGGCGCTCGGGCTCCACGATGTGGAACATCTCCATTGCCGGCCAGTACAGGATCTCGAAACCAGCGGCGCGCAGCCGCCGGGCTAAGTCACCGTCCTCGTGCAACCCGCTTGCCCCAGGGCCCAGCCGGGGGTCGAACCCACTCACGGCTTCGAGAGCGGGCTTCCGTACAGCCATGTTGCATCCGTAAAGATGTTTCGAGGGTTGTGGTTGCGAACCCAAGTCAAACAGGGGAATGGTACGGTAGAATTCCACCATCGCCGTGATGTCGCTGCTCCGTTGCCGGGGTGGAAGCTTCACGGGGCCAGTGGCTGCGGCGTGCGAAGGAAAGCGGTTGGCGAACTCCGCCACGGCACGAAGCCAATTCGTAGGCACTTCCACGTCGTCATCGGTAAACGCCAGAATACTGCCGCGGGCTATGCGACAAGCGGCGTTGAGAGCTCGTGCCTTGCCAGCATCCGGCACGTGGAGCATTTTTCGGTGCTTCGGCGCCTGTTGGCACCACTCCGCTAGCAGAGCGGGTGTCGCGTCGGTTGAGCCGTTGTCGGCAATGATCATCTCCAGAGTGGAGGACACCTCACGCTCAGCGCCCTCTAGGGTTTCGAGGACTCGCCTCAAGGAATGTACGCGGTTGCGCGTCGCGATAATTACGGAAATTTCCGGTGCCGGCATGGTGAAGAGCTACCTTCGGGCTTGGTCAAGTGGGGACGGAACAAGCCCGGCAGTGTTTCCCTAACATTGCGCGGCCCAGGCTCAGCGCGGATCGAACCAGAGGAGCCTCGGCGAAATTCCGGGGGTGGCGAGGTTGTAAGAAGCGAGACCCCCGGTGCGCCCGGCGTATCACGCAATTTCGAAATGGCCAACTGCTGGCACGCACGGATCTAGCGCTGGTTTGCATGGTTTCCGCTGTGCTTATTTTCTTCAAGGCGTTTTTCGTTAGCGTCACCCTCCCCGGCCAGCACTCTTTGATATTGCTCGAGGTAACCGCGGGCCATGTGCCGGTGGGTAAAGTGCTCCAGCACCCTTTGGCGGCAGGCGTACGAGGAAAGTTCGCCCACACCGCGGATGGCATCGCGAAACTCTTCGGGCGACGCGCATAAAAAGCCAACTTCCGGGGTCACGATTTCTGGCATGGCCCCTAGTGGTGCTGTGATCACGGGGGTACCGCTGACCAGAGCTTCGATCACGGCGAGGCCAAAGGGCTCTGGCCAACGAATGGGGAACAACAAGGCCCGAGCATTGGCGAGAAGCTCTGCCTTTTCTCGGCCGTCCACCTCGCCCAAAAACTCCGCGCGGCACCGCAAACTCGTCCACCATCCGCCAGTTTTTCGCAAGTCCCAGCGGGTACCGCCAGCCACCACCAGGCGGAAGCCAAGCTCGCGGGCGAGGCGCAGAGCGATATCGATTCCTTTGCTCTTGCGGCCGACCTTGGCGAGGAAGAGGAAATAATCGTCCTTGCGCTCGCGGTAGAGGTACTCCGACGGGTCGAGCCCGTTGTACACGAAAAAACGGGATCCGCTCCGCTCGGCGTGGTCGCGACTCAGGAAAATTTTATTTGGATGGGGCGCAAGCTCGCCGGGTGAGTTGCCGTGGACAGTGACCACCCACGGCAACGGGAAGGCGGAGAGGCGCGGAAACTGCTGGAAGTGCAACAGGTGCGCGTCGAGCGGTAGCTGCTCGGCGATGGTTCGGAAGAAGTTTTGCGAAGTTGGTTGCTCGGTGACTTCGACCACCTGTGCCCCGGGCAGCTTCGTTCCCGGGGGAGCGAAGACAGTCACACGCATGCCCAGTTCCACTTGGGCGCGGACCAGCCAAGTCAGCACCCGCTGGGACCCGCCATAGCCGCTCACAGGCAGGCGCCACGGGCTGACGTGAACGACGTGGATCGCGCGATCTTCCATGCCAAGCCAGGCAACACGGTTAGCTCGACCCGGTAGCAATCGGAAGGTGGCAACGCTGGCCGACATCGAGCGGAGCGCCTCGATCGGAACTGTGCCCAGTGCGATTGCCCCAGGATAAGCGGGCACAACGGCACGTTGCTGGGCATCGGAAGTTGGGTCTCGCCCCTTTGGGCTATTGTTTCGCAGTGCGGCCGATACAAGGGAAAGACGCCTAACGCCGCAGGCGCGCGGGGGCGGAGACGAACAAATCTGCAGGGGAAGGACTGCCTTGGGAACGGGACTCAGGCGGAAGCCGGCGTCAAGCGGACAGGATGCGTGTACCCCGTAACCCTTGCGGCGTATAGTTCACGGTGTTAACCACGGCGGCTGAATTTAAAGTTGGAGGAAAGATGGGACTGGCTCCCGAAAAGGTGAAGGAGCTGATCGGATCGTACCAGCGCCACCCGAAGGACACGGGGTCGCCCGAAGTCCAGGTGGCTTTGCTCACGTCTCGCATCGAGTCTCTCACGCAACACTTGCAAATCCACAAGAAGGATCATCACTCGCGACGCGGTTTGCTGATGCTCGTAGGTCAGCGGCGGCGGTTGCTCGAGTATTTGAAGCGTGAGGATTTCGATCGATACAAGAGCTTGATCGAGCGGCTGGGACTCCGAAAGTGACCAACGGCGGCGTGCGCCTGCCAAGGGCGCAAGCCGCGCGTCTTTCCCTCCCGCAAATGGGGCAACGAGGCCCGGGAGGTTGAGCATCATGTACAAGAAAGTAGAAACCGTGTACCACGGCCGCCCGCTGTGGATGGAAAGTGGGCGAATGGCCAAGCAGGCCGACGGCGCAGTGGTGATTGGCTATGGCGAGTCGATGGTGCTCGTCACCGTGGTTGCCGAGAAGAAGACCCGTGAAGGGGTGGACTTCTTCCCGCTGACCTGTGACTACCAAGAACGGACGTTCGCGGCCGGGAAGATTCCCGGTGGCTTTTTCAAACGGGAAGGGAGGCCGACGGAAAAGGAAACACTAACCTCGCGCCTGATCGACCGACCGATTCGCCCGCTTTTTCCGGACGGGTTTCGCTCCGAGACGCAGGTGATCGCTACCGTGCTGTCCCACGACAAGGAGAACGACCCGGATGTGCTTGCCGTCACTGCAGCTTCGGCTGCTTTGCAAGTTTCGGACGTACCTTTCCTCGGGCCCATTGGCTGCGTGCGCTTAGGCCGCATCGACGGCGCGTTCGTGGTCAATCCAACCGTGAGCGAACTCGACCGGAGCGAGTTGAATTTGATCGTGGCCGCCAGCCGAGAAGGCATCGTGATGGTGGAGGGCGGCGCAAAGGAGTTACCCGAGGACGTCATCCTCGAGGCCTTGTTTTTGGCTCAACGGGAAATTCAAGGCTTGCTCGACCTGCAGGACGAATTGCAGCGTGCAGTAGGCAAGCCAAAACGGCCGGTGGCGCCACCACAAGTAGACCGAGAGCTGTTTGCCTTGTTCGAACAGGAAGCCACGCCGCGCATGAAAGCGGCCTTTCAAGTGCCCACGAAGCAAGAGCGGGCACAAGCCGTTCGCCAGGCAGAGGAAGAGAGCATCGCAATCCTGGCGGCGCGTTTTCCTGACCGCGTTGCGGAACTGAAGGCGTTCAGCGAGGAAGTGAAGTCGCGTGTGATGCGCGCCGCCATCGTGCAAGAAGGCCGCCGCGTCGACGGGCGTGGGCTCGAAGACATTCGCCCGATCACTTGTGAGGTAGGCTTGTTGCCGCGGGCTCACGGCTCAGCACTGTTTACCCGTGGGGAGACGCAGGCTCTGGTGACGACGACCCTGGGCACCTCTTCCGACGAGCAGAAGATCGATGCTCTCATCGGAGAGCAGTTCAAGAAGTTCATGCTGCACTACAATTTCCCTCCGTTTAGCGTGGGAGAGGTTCGCTTCTTGCGTAGCCCCGGACGACGAGAGATTGGTCATGGGGCATTGGCCGAGCGGGCAATTCAAGCGGTTTTGCCGCCAGAAGAAAGTTTCCCGTACACGATTCGCGTGGTGTCGGAGATTTTGGAGTCGAACGGTTCCTCGTCCATGGCCACGGTTTGTGGGGCCACGCTAGCGTTGATGGACGCGGGAGTGCCCATTTCCGCTCCGGTCGCTGGCATCGCCATGGGGCTGATCGTCGAAGGCGGGGAAGTTCGCATCTTGTCGGACATCCTTGGCGACGAGGATCATCTAGGGGATATGGACTTCAAAGTGGCGGGCACCGCCCGCGGCATTACGGCCTTGCAGATGGACATCAAAGTCGGTCGAGTCACGCGGGAGATCATGCAGGCGGCATTGTATCAGGCGCAGCGTGGTCGGTTGAAAATTCTCGAACAAATGAAGGAAGCCATTTCCGCACCGCGACCCGAAGTGTCGCAGCATGCGCCGCGTATCGTCACCCTGAAAATCAAGCCGGAGAAAATCCGCGAGGTGATCGGTCCGGGTGGAAAGGTCATCCGCGGCATCATCGAAGAAACCGGCGTGAAAATCGATGTGGAGGACGATGGCACGGTGATCATTGCCTCGAGCGACCTCAAGGCAATGAACCGTGCGATCGAAATTATCCAAGGCATCACGGCCGAACCCGAAGTGGGGCGAGTGTACAAAGGCATCGTACGGCGCATCGTCGACTTCGGCGCATTTGTGGAAATTTTGCCCGGGGTGGACGGCTTGTTGCACATCTCCCAAATTGGCCCGGGGCGCGTCGCCAAAGTTTCCGACGTGCTCAAGGAGGGCGAGGAGATCCTGGTGAAAGTGTTGGAGATCGACAAGTCGGGCAAAATTCGCTTGAGCCGCCGCGAGGCCATGAAGGCAGGGGAAGAAGAAGCGAAGGCCGACAGACCGAGCGCGAAGGGTCGTTCGGGCTCGGGCGAGGCTTCCTGACCATCGGGGGAAAAGCCATGGGTCGGGAACATGAACCGATGGTGCGTCGCTCGCGACTGGACAATGGAATTCGGGTTGTCACGGAATCGATCCCCGGTGTTCCTTCGGTCACCATTGGTTTGTGGGTAGAAAACGGGTCGCGCCACGAACGGCCCGATCAGGCAGGGATCTCCCACTTTTTGGAACACCTGTTTTTCAAGGGGACCGAGCGGCGCTCCGCAGCACAGATTGCCGAGGAAGCCGACTCTGTCGGGGCGGTTTTGAATGCGTTTACCGGCAAGGAGCACACCTGTTACTACGCCAAGGTGCTGCGGGAACACCTACCGCTGGCGCAAGACCTGTTGAGCGATATTTTCCTGCACTCGGTGTTCGCACCGGAGGAGATCGAACGGGAACGCTCGGTCGTGCTGCAAGAAATCTTGCAAGTGGAAGACACGCCGGATGACTACGTACACGACTTATTTGCCCTCCGTTACTGGCCCGGGCATCCGTTGAGCTTCCCTGTTTGTGGAACGGTGGAGACCGTTAGCCGCTTCCGGCAGGAGGATTTTCAGGCATTTGTCGAAGCACGATATCGACCCGATGGGATGATCGTCGCTGCCGCAGGTGACGTTTCCCACGAAGAAATTTTGGATTGGGTGGAGCGTGACTTCGGCCATTTGGGAGGGCATTCCGTGAACCTCGATGGGGCACCGCCCCGCCCGACTTGCGGGGTTCACTATGTCGAAAAACCGTTGGAGCAGGTGCATCTTTGTTTGGGAACTCCGGGGATCTCGCAAACGGCCCAGGAGCGCTACGCGGGCTACTTGCTGAACACTGCCCTTGGCGGTGGCATGAGCTCCCGGTTGTTCCAGGAAATTCGCGAACGCCGAGGGCGCGCCTACTCGGTTTATTCGTTCCTCTCTTCGTATAGCGACGCCGGCTACCTCGGCATTTACGTAGGCACGAGCCCAGAGTGGGTCCGAGAAGTCGTGGATATCATTCTCGCCGAGCTCGAACGGCTGAAGCACGAGGGCCTGAAACCAGAAGAATTGCGGCGGGTGAAAAACCAATTGAAGGGTAACTTGTTGTTGGGAATGGAAACGAGCGACAACCGGATGACCCGCATCGCAAAGAACGAGATTTTCTTCGGGCGCAACGTGCCGCCCAGCGAGCTTGTCGCCAGCATCGAGGCGACAACGAACGACGAAATTATCGCCTTGGCGGAGCGACTGTTCGACCCGAACGCGATGGCTGTGGCTCTGCTCGGGGATATGCGCGGCCAGCCGTTGCCCACTTTGCCTGGCTCGCGGTAACCACGCCATTGTACGGGCGCACCCGTACGGGCGCACCTACGTGTGCGCCCATTGTTCCCACCACCGCGGGCGTTGCCATCGTGTTACCCATGCCCCCACCCATCGTAGGGGCGCACCTATGTGTGCGCCCATTGTTTGTACGTGTGCGCCCATTGTTCCCATCGCCACGGTGTGTGCGCCCGTTGTTCCCATCGCCACCATATGGACGCGGTCGCCATGGACGCGGCGACGACGCCCGTCGTTATTCCGGGGCCGTCCCCGTTCGGTTTAGTCTTGCCCGAGGTTCAAGCCCAGTTGGCCGGTCAAGCGAATGGCCGCTGGCGGCTGACCAAGCTTGCCTGTGGCATCGCCTTCCGTGCCCACATTCGCGACTTTGGAAGGCTCGGTGCCTGGGGGTACTCCAGCCGTGACCAAATGCTCTCCGCTAAGGCGCGCCACTGCTGCTCCGGAGGCGAGTGCCGCGGTTTGCACAATACCCTCCGGCCGGCCGCGACTAATGAAATCGAAACCCTCGATCCGTTCCCGCAGCAAAGGCTCGTCGAGGCGGCGCGGCCGCGAGGGCGGACCGCTTTCTTCCACCAGTGTCACCTCCCGCGCGGTCACGAGCACCGCAGGTGCTTGAGGGTCGCGCAAGCTGTGGACTTGCACCGTCCCTTCGATTCCAATCACTTCGGTCAGTTGCGCCGCCGGATCAAAGCGCACGGTAAATTCGGTTCCGCGCACGCCCGCCACGGCAGTTTCCGTGCGAATCTCGTATGCGTTGCCTCGCCGGCGGTAGTATTCGCTAACGGCGGCGTTCACCTTCCCCCGCAGCAAGCCAAAGAGCGACCGTGCTTGACCAGCGTTGGCGTCAAATACGTTCTCGTCCACCGCCACCCGCGAGTTCTCGGCTAAACTCAGCACGCTATCGTCCTGGAACACCACACGCAATTTGCCGTCAGCGCCGGTGACTAAAACATCCCCTTGCGCGATCGGGCTCCCGATCTCAGGCGCAAGGATTTGGCCGTCGCGCTCGATCCGCACCTCGCCTTGAAGAGCGGCAACGGTGCCCACTTCGATCACGCTTGCCCAGGTGGCCCGGCAGAAAAACCATGCCACAATGAACGCTGCTCCAATCAGCCGTTGTCGGTACATGTCAATACCTCGCCTCGATCGTAATCGATCCGATGTGTCGCTCGTACTCGAAAAGCTTTTCTTGCCGCAAACCAATAAGCTGGGTGGAATTGCTGAAGTTCAACTGGCCAAAATAACCGGCCGCGAGAAGAATATGCTCCGTCAGCGGGCGACGAGCAAGCAAAATGATGCGATGCTCCTGGTCCTTGCGATTTTGACTCGGCTCAGGTTCGTAGACCTTATGGCGAAATGCGTAGTCGAACTGGGCTTCTACCGACCAGGGTAGGGCCCACGTGAGGCCACCTCCAACTTGATTCGCGGTGTAGGCAAAGGCGCGCGAAGCCCGGCCGGGCTTCGTGTCCTCAACCTCGAAAAAGTACGAGAGGGTGAGATAGCGCCGTCGGTCTCCTCTGAGGAAAAACGCTTGGGCCACCCCCGGAACGTAGTTGGTGGAGTCGCGGATATGGAACTCGGGTTTGAGGAAATCGCGCCGGCGTAGTTGGAAGGAAAGTTCCGTCCAGCCGAGGTCGCCCTCGTGGATTCGCACAAACGGCAGAAGGCTCCCTTCCCGTAAAAAGTCGTCCGTGTCGAGCAAGTAATAGTCGTACCGTCCGATTCCGCCCCACTCGCCCCAACCGCGACGGTCGGAAAACAAAACCTGTCCGCGATGATCTTGGAGATCGAATTGTCGGAGTTCGACGTGGACGCTCTGATAAAACTCGTATCCCGCTGCAAGTTGGGCACTGCGCGTGCGCGCGATTTGATACGAACCCCCGAGCTGAAAGGTGGCGCGGCCGTCGGCTTGCTGTGTGACACCCACGTCGCTTTTCGCGAAACTCGCTCCGAAATCGCTCGAGGGAGCGAGGATGACGTTACTGTCGTACTGTAGTCCGAGGCTTCCGAATGCCGACCAGCGCTCACGTTCGATCTGTCGGAGGCGGGTGAGGAACTGCTCAGCTTGCTCGGCAACGGGGCTACCGGGTTTGAGCTCTTTGACTTGTAAAAATTCCCGCCGGGCACTTCGCCAGCGTCCTTGTCGATAATCCAAGATGCCAAGGTGGTACCGGGCAACCGCTTCCAACTGCGGGTCCTTTTCCATCGCCGCCCAAAAGTACGATCGTGCTTCTGGCCCTCGATCGAGGCGAAAGAGCGCGATTCCGAGGTAGAGGAGGGCTTGTGCTTCCAGTTCCGAGGAGTTGCGTGCGTGCTGCAGAGGCGTAAGGGCATCCTGGAAGTCGCCTTTTTCCACCAAGGCGACCCCCAGGTCTAACGCGGCATCGAACAGCTTGGGGTTGAGCTCCAAGGCTTTACGCAAATCGGCAATAGCTCCGTCACGATTGCCGGCACGATTGCGGGTGACCGCCCGGTAGTACCAGGCCAACGCATCCGTGGGGTCCGCCTGCACCGCCTCGTCGAACAATTGCAGGGCCTGCTCTACGCGACCCCCGTGAAGCTCCACAAGTCCCTTGGCGGACAAGCGCTTGGAGCGCTCGCTCGCCCGGCTTTCTGACGGCAGGGCCGAAAGCACCACCGCCACCGCAACGACAACCCAACACGTTACTCTTCTCACCGCCGTACTCCAATTGCGATGTCCACAGGCGTCACGCCGACGCCGAAAATGGCGCTTGCTAGAAGGTCACGAGGTACGTCGATCACACTGATGCTGTTCGTGAAGGAGTTGGTGACGTAAACGAACGTACCGTCTGGCCGGATGGCTGCCGCTGTTGGTTCGGACCCAACGGGGATCCGCGCTCGGAGCGTCAGCGCCGCCGTGTCCACCACTGCGACCTCGTTCGAACCGCGACAGACCACGTAAGCCACTGTGCCGTCGGGCGTAACGGCCACGGCTTGGGGCGACCTGCCAACGGGCACTCGCGCGAGCGACTGCGCTCGATCGAGATCGACAACTCTCAAAGAATCCTCCCCACCGCTGGCAACATAAAGCCGCAAGCCGTCGGGAGAGGCCACGACGTCCTGAGGTCGCGAGCCAGCGGGTACGAACCCCAGTGTCGTCCCGTCGGGAACGGCGATGATTCGAATGCGGTCGTCAAGCTGCTCGGCCACAAAAGCTCGTTCCGATCGCGGATCGAAGCTCACGCTGGTGGGCATCGAACCCACGCCAACCGTGGCCAGGGTGCGAAGCGCGGCGCGCTCGATCAACGTGACCGAACTGCCGAGTTGGTTGACCACGGCGATCCACTGGTTGTCCGGCGAAACCTGCACGGCCACTGGGCGCGTCCCCACGGGAACGACAGTACTGCGACGACCCGTATCGAGATCGATGACCGAGAGCTGGTTGGCAAACTGGTTTGCCACGTACGCCCAACGAGCGTCGGTGCTCAAGGCTATAGCGGACGGGTAGTCGCCGGCGGGAATGCTGCCCACCAGGCGGTTCGTTACGGTGTCGATCACCGCCAAAGATGCGTCATTGAAGTTCACCACGTAGGCGAGCGTACGTGGCGGCGGAGTTAGGGTTGGAGTTGCCGTCGGGGTTGGCGTGGGAGTGGGGGTTTCCGTGGGCGTAGGCGTGGCCGTGGAAGTCCAAGTCGCGGTAGGGCTGGGTGTGGGCGTTTCCGTTGGGGTGAATGTGGGCGTATCGGTAGGCGAGGGAGAGGCGGTCGGGGTGTGAGTGGATGTCGGGGTTGGTGTGGCCGTGGGAGTGGACGACGGCGTGTCGGTCGGAGTGGCCGTGCTCGTCGCCGTGGGGGTGTGCGTGGGCGTTTCCGTAGGAGTGAACGTGGGTGTGTACGTGCGAGTGGCGGTATGGGTCGGCGTTGGAGTAGGAGTGGACGTGAAAGAAGGCGTGGCAGTGGCCGTTGCCGTTGGAGTACGAGTAGGTGTGGAGGTCGGTGTGGGGGTAGGAGTCGTGGTCGGCGTATTTGTGGGGGTGGGGGTGAAAGTGACCGTGGGTGTACCAGGGGTGACGCCGAATCCGAAGGTGAAGTCGACACTGCGAAGGCTTGTGCCGGAAGTTTGGCCACGAATCCGCAAGCCCGCCGCGCCAGCAACGTTTGTGTGCCAGACCCCGGTGCCCTTATAGCCGCGGACGCCGAGCGGCGGATCCGCAGTGCAAGGTTCCGCGGACGCGTCGTCGCATGCCGTCCACTGGAGCAAAAGAGGTGTCGTTTGCCCGTCGATTGTCACCTCGGATTGCAAGCTTGCGCGATCGATTGGGTGCACTGCGCTGGCGACGAGCAGTTCCACAGGAACGGGAGCAATAACCGCCGCTGTGGGGAGGGGCGTCAGCGGCAGCACAAAGGGCTGCGCCAACATTTGAATGGATCCCGATCCGCTTCGCGTGCCGGCAATGACCGGCACCACGGCTGGCGCGCTGTCGTACGTGGGAGCTGCCGGTAAGTTTTGGCGGCAGGGGTGCCCGACTCCAACCGGATCGGTGCGACAAGCCACGAGGTCGCCTCCACCGCTGGGAGCTGGCGCTTCGGCAGTGGCAAAGGTCGTTACGTGGACCGTGGCCTCTCCCTCCGCGAGCGCATCGAGCACGAGAATTCTCGAACCGGTGCTTGGATCGACGGGAACCTCGTTCGGACGAACGGCTAGGCAACAGGACGTGCCGGCGGCATCCGTGACCACAATGCGGACCGTGACTGCGGCCGGAGGGAGCCGCGAACTAAAGCTCCCGTCGCGCTGCTCCCACGATGCTTGTAAAGCCAGCCGCCCCACGTTGGGCGAAGGCCTACCGTCCCCACCTTTAGAACAACCAGCCGAAGCCAGAAATAGCACGAGCGCTGCGGCATAGCCTACCTGCCCCGCTAGCCCCGCGTACATTTTTACCCGGCCGCCCATACCAACGCCCATGCAGCCCCAGCTCCAAATCCACGCTTGGCCTTTAGAACGGGCTTGTCAGCAAGTAAAGCAGAATTTGTGCTCGCGGTTGTTCGGAGGCGTACCGGTACGCGCTGAGGCGTGCCTCGCTTTGGTTGGTGGGTCCAGCGCCGCTGCACTGCTGCAACCTCTCCTCTGCCGAGCCGACATCACTTCCGATTGCAACTCTTCTTGAGGCGCTCTGCGTGGCGCGAAATTTCGTCACGGTCTCACTTGTTGTGGCTCGAAGGACGCGAAACCACTCGGATGTGTGGCAACGAATCCATCGCCGGTTGCGCAGAACCCCTTCCCCCAAGCCTGCGTCGCGTTCGTCACGCCCGCGGACGCTGAGGCGCCGCACCCAAGAACGCTGAAAAACGACCTGACCAACCTCGAACGCCACCCTTGTTACCGCACGTGCCCTCGGCACGTATCGGCACTTTGAACTTTCTGCCAAGCGCAGCATGAAAAGTGGCGAAGAGCTCGTGCCTGAAGTTGCCAAAGCGCAAAAGGGGGTTCCGCCGGGTTTGGGCCACACGATTTATTAAGGATTCTTTCCGTGGCTTTAGAGGAATTCCAAACTCCTCTTATTGCGCGAACACCTGCCTTCTGACTAAAAGGCGGCTCCGCCGCATGTCACAGATCTTCCATCGCAGTGCAAACGCGCTAGCGCGCGCGACGATTTTTGGTGCCGTCTTTATTCTTGGAGTGCTCGGGTACGGGGCCATGCTCCTCAACCGTTCTGGGTACGTCACGGGTGCCCACGTGGCCATAGAGCAGCCCGTACCGTTTAGCCACAAGCACCACGCAAACGAGCTGGGCATCGATTGTCGGTACTGTCACACCTCGGTGGAGGTTTCGCATGTTGCTGGCATTCCGCCGACGAAAACTTGCATGAATTGCCATTCCCAGATTTGGGCGGATAGCCCGACCCTCGAGCCGGTGCGCGCCAGTTTCCGCACGGACCAGTCGATTCCTTGGATCAAGGTGCACGACCTTCCGGACTTTGTTTACTTCGACCACAGCATTCACGTGGCCAAGGGTATTGGATGTGCGAGTTGCCACGGGCGGATTGACCAGATGAACCTCACGTGGCAGGAAAATTCGCTCCAAATGGAGTGGTGCCTCAACTGCCACCGCCACCCAGAGACGTTTGTGCGGCCGAAAGGGGAAGTTTTCAACATGGCTTACAAAGTCTCGTCTCGTACGCAGGAGACGTTGGGGCCTCGCTTGGTTGCGGAATACGACGTTCACAAAGAACAGCTCACGAACTGTTCCATCTGTCACCGGTGATCGAGAATGAAGGATCAGAGCTTAGACCGTCCAGACCTCGCAGAAGGGGAGCTTCCGTCGGAGTCGCAATCGTTCGACCTTGAGGCGTTGCGCGCGAAACTTGCTGCGGCAACGGGCCGCAAGTACTGGCGGAGCCTCGACGAGCTAGCAGAAAGTGAAGGCTTTCGGGCGTTTCTGGAAGCGGAGTTTCCTCGGCAGGCATCGGTGCTCGACGCAGTGGGCCGGCGGCAGTTCTTGCAGCTTATGGGTGCCTCGCTGGGGCTCGCGGGTTTGAGCGCTTGCACGAAGCAGCCAGTGGAAAAAATCTACCCATACGTGAAGGCGCCGGAGGAGGTGATTCCGGGCCAACCGCTGTACTTTGCTACGGCGTTGCCGTTGAGTGGGTTTGGTCGGGGCGTGTTGGTGGAAAGCCACATGGGTCGGCCGACGAAAGTAGAAGGCAACCCGGACCACCCATCCAGCTTGGGCGCGACAGACATTTTTGCGCAAGCGGATATTTTGACGTTGTACGACCCCGATCGATCTCAGGCGGTTCGGTTCGGTGGCGTCATTCGTCCGTGGTCGGCGTTTGTCGATACGGCGCAACGTGAGTTCGAGCGGCTGGGTGCGAAGAAGGGCGCAGGTTTTCGGATTTTGACGGAAACCGTAACCTCGCCGACGCTGCTAGCGGAAATCCGCCGCTTGCTTGCGGAGTGGCCGGAAGCGCGTTGGCATCATTACGAGCCGGTCAACCGCGATCATTTGCACGCAGGTGCAAAGGCAGCCTTTGGTGAAGTGGTGGATCCGGTTTACCGGCTCGAGGCGGCCGATGTCGTGTTGTGCGTCGAGGCAGACCTGCTGGGGCCTCACCCGGCCGGTGTGCGTTATGCTCGGGAGTTTTCGCGGCGGCGGCGCGTGGAGGATGGTAACGGCAGCCAGATGAATCGGCTGTACGTGGTCGAAGCCACGCCGAGCATCACAGGGTCGGTGGCGGATCACCGGTTGATCTTGCGGCCGAGTGAGTGCGAGGCCTTTGTGCGCGCGTTAGCCGCGGCGCTGGGCTTGCCGGTGCAAACGCCGGCGAGCATGGAGGCGCACCGCGCGTTCATTGCCGCGGTGGCGAAAGATTTGGCCCGCAGCCGAGGTCGCAGCTTGATTGTGGCCGGTGAAGCGTTGCCGCCGAGCGTGCACGCGCTTGTTTACGCGATCAACAGCTCGCTGGCGAACATTGGCAAAACCGTGTCCTTCGTCGAGCCCGTGGCGCAACACCCCGAGTTGCAAGGGGAGTCGTTGCAAGCGCTGGTGGCAGACATGGATGCGGGGAAAGTCGAGGTGCTGCTCATCCTCGGCGGCAACCCGGTATACACCGCGCCAGCCGACTTGCGCTTTGCGGAACGGTTACAAAAGGTGCCTTTGCGGATTCGTCTCGGGCTTTACGAAGATGAAACCTCGCAGCTTTGCCACTGGCACCTTCCCGAGGCGCATGTGCTCGAATCGTGGGGAGATGTGCGGGCGCACGATGGCACAGTCACGTTAATCCAGCCACTCATTGCCCCGCTTTACGACGGCAAGAGTGCGCTCGAGGTGCTGGCGACCTTCAGTAGCAAGCCAAGCCGTACGGGCTATGAGATGGTTCAGCAGTATTGGAAGAGCGTTTGGGGCGACGCGGATTTCGAGAAGCGTTGGCGGCGCGCATTGCACGATGGTATCGTGGCTGGAAGCGCTGCGGAGGTACGGGCGGTTTCGCTTCGACCGGACTTTTTCCAGACCCTGCGGCCACTGGTTGCTTCGCCACCTGGCCTGGAGATCGTCTTGCGGCCGGATCCCACGGTGTATGACGGACGTTACGCGAACAACGGCTGGTTGCAGGAGCTTCCCAAGCCACTGACCAAGCTCACGTGGGACAACGTGGCGTACTTGGCCCCGGTGACGGCAGCGCGTTTCGGGGTGAAAAACGGGGACGTAGTCGAGGTGGTTGCCGAAGATCGGCGGGTCGAGGCGCCGGTGTGGATTCAGCCCGGGCAAGCACCCGATACGGTTTTATTGCATTGGGGCTACGGCCGGCCGAAGGCAGGTCGCGTGGGCGGTGGCATTGGGGTGGACGCGTTCAAGTTGTCTTCGTCGCGGTCGCCCTGGGGCATGCCTGGTGGTGAGATACGGAAAACAGGCCGCCGTTATCGTTTGGCGTGCACCCAAGACCACTTTAGCCTCGAAGGGCGAGACATTCTGCGCAAGGGCACGTTGGAGGAGTACCGACATAACCCGTCCTTGGCACCGCACGGCCATGGCGGTGGAGAGCACGGGGAGGCGCCGTCGATGTATCCTGGCTTCCCGTACACCGGTTATGCGTGGGCCATGTCGATCGACCTCAACGCCTGTATCGGTTGTGGCGCGTGTACCATTGCTTGCGTGGCCGAAAACAACATTGCCGTTGTCGGTAAGGATCAAGTTGCCCGTGGAAGGGAAATGCACTGGATTCGGGTGGATCGGTACTACGAAGGCGACCTGGATCATCCCGAGTTCGTCCATCAGCCCATTCCCTGCCAGCAGTGTGAAAATGCGCCGTGCGAACTGGTTTGCCCGGTGAACGCCACGGTGCACAGTGCCGAGGGGCTCAATGACATGGTGTACAACCGCTGCGTGGGCACCAAGTACTGCGCGAACAACTGCCCCTACAAGGTGCGGCGGTTTAACTTTTACCTGTACCAGGACTGGTACACGGAAAGCCTCAAGCTGTTGCGTAACCCAGACGTGAGCGTGCGCAGCCGGGGAGTGATGGAAAAGTGCACGTACTGCGTGCAGCGCATCAACGCAGCGCGCATTCAAGCCAAGCGGGAGGGGCGGAAAATTCGCGACGGTGAAATTCTCACTGCTTGCCAGCAAGTTTGCCCCACCGAGGCCATTGTGTTCGGCGACCGAAACGACCCACACAGCCGCGTTGCGAAACTCCAGAAATTGCCGCGCACGTACCAGTTGCTCGAAGAGTTGAACACCCGCCCGCGCACCACGTATCTGGCTGCGGTGCGCAACCCGAATCCCGAGCTCGTTTCAGGAAAGGATCACGCATGAGCGCGCCTGCACGGGATCTTGGCCCGATCATTGGCCCGGGCCATACGTTCGAAACCGTAACCGACAAGATCGCGGCTGTAGTTTTGTCCGAAACCCGCAAGGGGTGGATGCTCGGTTTCGGCATCTCCTTCGTGTTGCTGACGATTTTCCTGCAATGCGTGGCCGTGCTCTTTGTGCGCGGGATTGGAATTTGGGGCATCAACATTCCGGTTGGCTGGGGATTCGACATCATCAACTTTGTTTGGTGGATCGGGATTGGGCACGCCGGCACCCTGATTTCGGCCATTTTGTTGCTGTTCCGCCAGACGTGGCGCACTTCGATCAACCGCTTTGCCGAGGCCATGACGCTGTTTGCGGTGGCCTGTGCTGGCTTGTACCCCATTTTGCACCTCGGCCGGCCGTGGCTGTTTTACTGGCTCCTGCCCTATCCGAACGCCATGGGCATGTGGCCCAACTTTCGTAGCCCCCTGATGTGGGACGTATTCGCCGTGTCCACGTACGCCACCGTCTCCGCACTGTTTTGGTTCGTCGGCCTCATTCCTGACCTGGCGACCCTGCGCGATCGCTCCACCAGCAAGGTTGGTCGGATCATTTACGGCATTCTGGCCATGGGGTGGCGTGGCTCGGCGCGTCATTGGAACCGCTACGAAACCGCGTACTTGTTGCTTGCCGGTCTCTCCACGCCACTGGTGGTTTCGGTGCACAGTGTGGTGTCGTTCGACTTTGCCGTCGGCATCATTCCGGGTTGGCATGCGACAATTTTCCCCCCGTACTTCGTCGCGGGCGCGATTTATGCCGGGTTTGCGATGGTGCTTACGCTGACGATTCCGCTGCGCCGCTACTATGGCCTCGAAGACTTCATCACGATGCGTCACATCAACTACATGGCGCGGGTGATGTTGGCCACGGGCCTCGTGGTGGCGTACGGGTACATGATGGAAATCTTTATGGCCTGGTACAGTGGCAACCCTTACGAAAGCTTCATGGTGAAGAACCGCCTCACCGGGCCCTACAAGACCTTGTACGCCGCCCTCATTTTAACCAACGTGATCATTCCGCAGTTGCTGTGGTTTCAGCGGGTGCGGACCAACATTCCCCTGCTGTTCGCAGTTGCCATGTCCATCAACGTCGGGATGTGGCTCGAGCGCTACGTGATTATCGTGGTGAGCTTGCATCGCGATTTCTTGCCGTCGTCGTGGGGCATGTATGCCGGAACGATTTTCGACTACGGCACCTTTATCGGCACGATCGGTTTGTTCCTAACCTTATTGTTCTTGTTCATCCGGCTGCTGCCCATGATCTCGATTTTCGAGATGCGCACCCTGCTGCCTGAAGCCAAGGTAAAGGAGAAGCACGCATGACCGCGCGCGTTCCGGTCTATGGCTTGATGGCGGAGTTTGCCGACGTGAATCATTTGATCGAGGCCATCCGTAAGCTGCGGCAAATGGGGTACCGGCGTATGGATGCATTTACCCCATTCCCCGTAGAGGAGGTCTGGGAGGAGCTGGGTGTGCACCGCAACATGGTGTCTTTTCTCGTATTTTGTGGAGGTCTGGCCGGGTGCTTGTTCGGCATTGGCCTGCAGTACTGGACCTCGGTGATCGACTATCCCATCAACGTGGGAGGGCGACCGCTGTTTAGCGTTCCCGCGTTCGTACCCATTACGTTCGAGTGCACCGTTCTTTTCGCCGCACTCACGGCGGTGCTGGGCATGCTCGCGCTGAATGGGTTGCCAGCGCCCTACCACCCGGTGTTCAACGTGCCTCGTTTCGCTCTCGCCTCACGCGACCGGTTTTTCCTTTGTGTCGAGTCGACCGATCCGCTCTTCGACCGCGAAGGAACGCGGCGTGTCTTGGAGTCGTTGTCTCCAGTTTCTGTTGCCGAGGTGCCGGACTAATGACGGCCAAGCAAACTCAGTGGATTTCCGCCTTCGGATTGCTAGCTGCCCTTGTGCTTGGAGCTGGCTGCCGGCAAGACATGCACGACCAGCCGAAGTACAAGGGCTTTCGACCCAGTGACTTTTTTGCCGACGGACGGTCGGTCCGGCCTTTGGTGCCCGGCACCGTGGCCCGCGGCCACTTGAATGACGATGCGTTGTTGTACACCGGCAAGATCGGCGAGAATTTTAGCCCGGAGTTTCCTTTCCCCGTGACCCGTGCTGTGCTCGAGCGCGGGCAGGAACGGTACAACATTTTCTGCTCCCCTTGTCACGATCGCGTGGGTACAGGCCAGGGAATGATCGTGCAACGGGGATACAAGCAGCCTCCGTCTTTCCACCAGGATCGTTTACGCCAGCAACCCCCAGGTTATTTCTTTCACGTCATTGGCAATGGTTTCGGCGTCATGCCGGACTACGCCGCACAAATTCCCGTGCGCGACCGATGGGCAATCGTGGCTTACATTCGTGCTTTGCAACTGAGTCAGCATGTGCCAGCGGCAGAGCTTCCACCGGAGGACCGGCCAAAACTGGACCAAGCGGCAGTAAAGACCAAGCCGCAAGCAGGTAGTTCCCATGAGTAGTGCCATGGACGATCGAAGTCGCTTGATGTTGCCAGCGGATCACCCCTTGTTTCGGGTGCGCCCGTTAGCTTTGGGCGCGGGTGCCATCGGGCTTGCGGTGTCGCTGGCCGGTGCCCTGATCGATACGACCCAGTTTTTCCAGTCGTACTTGTTCGGCTTCTTGTTTTGGTTTGGCATCGCCATGGGCTCGCTGGCACTGCTGATGATTTACCACGTAACGGGCGGTGCCTGGGGTTCCGTGATTCGCCGAAGCTTGGAATCGGCCGTGCGCACGATCCCGGTGCTTGCTGTGCTGTTCATCCCCGTGGTGGTCGGCCTGCAGTCGCTTTACGAGTGGGCTGATGCTGCCAAGGTGGCGCACGATCCGCTGTTGCAGCACAAGAGTGTGTACTTGAACGTGCCGTTTTTCATTGGTCGGGCAGTACTGTACTTTGTGGTCTGGACCCTTCTGGCCGTGTTCCTGTCTCGATGGTCCGAAGCGCAGGAAAACGGCGAGCCGCGTGCGATCGGCTGGCTGGAAAACTTAAGTCGCGGCGGGTTGGTGGCGCTGGGGCTCACGTTTACCTTTGCCGCGGTCGATTGGGCAATGTCTCTGGAGCCGCACTGGTACTCTACCCTCTACGGCGTGTTGGTTATGGGCGGCTGCTTGCTCAGCGCCATGGCCTTTATGATTCAAGTTACCGCTTTGCTTACGAAGAACGGCCCGTTGAGTGGCGTGGTGCAACCGATGCAGTTTCACGACCTGGGCAAGCTCATGTTCGCCTTCGTCATGCTGTGGGCGTATTTCTCGCTTTCGCAGTTGCTCATCATCTGGTCGGGCAATTTACCGGAGGAGACGCCTTGGTACTTGAAGCGCATGAGCGGTGGGTGGGAATACTTGGGCTTGTGCCTGATTCTGTTCCACTTTGCTTTGCCGTTCGTTATTTTGCTGTCGCGAGATATCAAGCGGAACGCTCGGCTAATTGCGACCGTGGCCCTGTTTATCCTGTGCGTGCGAGTTCTCGAGGTTTACTGGCTGATCACGCCAGCCTTCTCCCCGCACCATGCCCGGGTGCACTGGCTTGACGTAACGGCGTGGCTGGGCGTCGGCGGTGTGTGGCTCTGGGCGTTCACGGGCGGGCTACGGGGGCGCGCCTTGATCGTGTGGAACGATCCCTCGCTACCTGCAGCAGGAGGTCACGCATGAGCCGTGCTGTAACCGATCACCCTGGGCATACCCCTGCGAGTTACGAAACCCGCGACCTCCCGAGTCGCCCGATTGTCATCACCGTGGTGCTCGGCACGGTAGTGACGGTGGCGATCTTTGCCCTGCTCTATGTGTTCACTGTTTTGCTGGAGCAGCACGTTCAACGCAGCGCTCCGCCACCCAACCCCCTTGCGGGTGTGGTCCCCAAGGAGCCTCCTGCCCCGCGGCTACAACCAGCCCCGATCAAGGATTTGCTGGAGCTACGGGCTTGGGAGGACGATCAACTCCACCAGTACGGCTGGGTGGATAAGGCCAACGGCATTGCACGGATCCCAATCGATCGGGCCATAGAAATTTTGGCGAGTAAAGGGCTGCCTGCGCGGCCGGAGGAGCGCCAGCCATGAAAACGCGCGCGCTGGTGGTTTTTCTCGGCCTCTTGATGGCCGGCGCCGCCAATGCGGTGCGCTTGCCGTCGTCCACCGGGGAGGGGACACAATCCGTCCCGCTTCTCCAGCAGGTGGACTTCGAGCAGCGCCTGGGAACCCAGGTGCCCCTGGAGCTCACGTTTCGCGACGAAACGGGTCAGCCGGTTCGCCTCGGGGACTACTTTCAGGGTAAGCCGGTAATTTTAACCCTGTCCTATTACGAATGCCCAATGTTGTGCACCTTGGTGCTGAACGGGCTTGTGAGTGCCCTGCGGGCCTTGCGGTTCGACCTGGGGAAGGAATTCGTGGCGATCAACGTGTCGTTCAATCCGCGGGAGTCGGCCGAGCTGGCTGCAGCGAAAAAGGCAACGTACCTGAAAGAGTACCGGCGGCCAGGCGCCGAGGCAGGCTGGCATTTTCTCACGGGCGACGAGGCTTCCATCCGCGCGCTCACGGAAGCGGTGGGTTTTCGTTACGCCTGGGATGAAAAGTACCAGCAGTATGCCCATGCAACGGGGTTGGTGGTGCTGACACCGGGGGGCAGGATTGCCCGGTATTTTTACGGCGTAGAGTTTTCACCACGAGATTTGCGTTTTGGTCTGATCGAAGCAGCAGACGGCAAAATCGGTTCCCCCGTGGACAAGGTGTTGCTGTATTGTTTCCACTACGACCCTGCCACAGGCCGTTACAGCGCCATTGCGTTGAACTCCATACGAATCGGAGGAGTCATCACGCTGGTAGCGCTGGTCACTTTCATTGTCGTGATGGTACGGCGCGAGCGCCATTCGGCGGCTGCGGCGCACAACTCATGGGCCCGAACGGGGGCCGCGCCTTGATTTTCAACGTGGAGTAGCGATCAAGCATGGCTTCGAACTTTGCTCTGTTTCCGGAACGTGCATCGACCATGGCCGGTGAGGTCGATGCGTTGTACTTGTTCTTGGTAGCGGTCAGCGGATTTTTCGCCGTGCTCATCGCGGCGTTGGTGGTGGTTTTCGCCGTGAAGTACCGCCGCCGCAGCGAAGCCCAACGGCCGCCCGCAATCCATGGCTCGCTGGCTCTCGAATTGGCCTGGACGATTATTCCGTTCGGCCTGGCGATGATCATGTTTTTTTGGGGGGCAAAGGTTTACCTGGCACTTGCCGTTCCGCCGCCCAACGCCATGGAAGTGTTCGTCGTGGGCAAGCAGTGGATGTGGAAACTTCAGCATCTCGAGGGCAAGCGGGAGATTAACGAGCTCCACGTTCCTGTCGGGCAGCCGATCAAACTCACGATGACGTCGGAAGACGTGATTCACAGCTTTTACGTTCCCGCCTTCCGCATCAAACAAGACGCCATTCCTGGCCGTTACACGACCGCGTGGTTCGAGGCCACGAAGCCGGGCACTTATCACCTGTTTTGCGCGGAGTATTGCGGTACGGAACACGCGAAGATGATTGGGCGTATCGTGGTCATGGAGCCGATGGAATATCAGGCATGGCTCAGCGGAGCGGCAACGACCGCGGTGGCTGCCGTACCCGCAGCCAAACCCGAGGATCAGCAAGCCGCGATGGCGAGTGCAGGGGCGGAGCTGTTCAAAAAGCTCGGATGCGTCAGTTGCCACCGCGCGCAAGCTGGTGCACTCGGTCCGTCGTTGGCGAATTTGTTCGGCCACACGGTTTCGCTGCAGGATGGTAGCTCCGTCGTAGCCGACGAAGATTACATTCGGGAATCGATTTTGAACCCGCAGGCGAAAATCGTTGCAGGCTATCAGCCCATCATGCCGACCTTCAAAGGGCTGGTCAACGAAGAGCAACTGATGCAGCTCCTGGCCTATATCAAAACCGGTAAGGCAGGCACCGAAACACAGTGAGAGGCGAAAGTCACACCGTTAGGCGGTTAAAACGATGAACAGCGTAGAAGTTCGGAGCAACTACCTGAACGCAGAATATGGCTTGCTCTCGTGGCTCATTACCCGTGACCACAAGCGCATTGCCATTTTGTACCTGATTTCGGTCACGATCATGTTTGCCATCGGCGGGCTTTTTGCCGCCGCCGTTCGGCTCGAACTGCTTACGCCCCAAGGCGATCTCCTGGCCGCCGACACCTACAACAAGATGTTCTCCATGCATGGCATCATCATGGTGTTTTTCTTCTTGTTGCCGGCCATACCAGCCACATTGGGGAACTTCTTGATTCCGATGATGATCGGCGCCCGCGACCTTGCGTTCCCGCGGATCAACCTGCTGAGCTGGTACCTTTATGTCGTTGGGGCGCTCTTTACCCTGTACGCGATGGTTACTGGTGGGGTGGACACTGGTTGGACCTTTTACACTCCTTTCAGCACCACTGCTTCGAACACCAACGTAATACCGACGGCAATTGGTATCTTCATCAACGGTTTTTCCGGTATTCTCACGGGCCTCAACTTCATTGTCACGATCCACCGCATGCGCGCCCCGGGGCTGACTTGGTTCCGCTTGCCGCTGTTCGTCTGGGCGCATTACGCCACGAGCTTGATCCAGGTTCTCGGTACGCCCGTACTGGCGATCACGTTGGTCATGGTGGCTCTCGAGCGAGCCTTTCACTTCGGTATCTTCGATCCGAATTATGGTGGCGACCCGCTCCTGTTCCAGCATTTGTTTTGGTTTTATTCGCACCCGGCGGTTTACATCATGATCTTGCCGGCAATGGGTGTGATTAGCGAGCTGGTGACGTGTTTCTCCCGCAAGAGTATTTTCGGCTACAGCTTCGTGGCGCTTTCCTCCGTGGCCATTGCCGTGTTGGGCTTCTTGGTTTGGGCCCACCATATGTTCGTGACCGGCATGTCGGTGTACGCCGCCATGATCTTCTCCTTCATTAGTTTTGGCGTGGCCATCCCCTCGGCGGTCAAGGTGTTCAACTGGACGGCAACGTTGTACCGCGGCTCGGTTTCTTACTCCGCTCCAATGTTGTACGCGCTCGGGTTTATTGGCCTTTTTACCATCGGCGGCCTTACGGGGTTGTTCCTGGCCACACTTGGCGTGGACGTCCACGTGACCGACACGTACTTCGTCGTGGCGCACTTCCACTACGTCATGGTCGGCGGAACAATCATGGCGTACTTGGGCGGGCTGCATTTCTGGTGGCCGAAAATCACCGGCCGCCTGTACCCCGAAGTTTGGGCACGCATCTCCGCGGCCATCGTGTTTCTTGGCTTTAACCTTACGTTCTTCCCCCAGTTCATCTTGGGTTACCTGGGAATGCCGCGGCGCTACCACGTGTACCCGGATGAGTTTCAGGTGTTGAACGTTCTTTCCACCGCCGGTTCGTCGATTTTGGGGGTCGGGTACCTACTGCCGTTTATTTACCTCGCCTGGTCGATGCGTTACGGAGAACAGGCGTCACCGAATCCTTGGGGAGCAACCGGCCTTGAGTGGGAAACGCCCTCCCCGCCCCCGACGGAGAATTTCGAAAAACCGCCCGTGGTCACGCGGCCAGCATACGCTTATGACTTGGAGGAGGTGACCGTTGGCTAGCATCGGTTCCGTGGCTGCCAGCCACGCTCATGTGCATCATCAGTTCGACGATGCCGAACAGCAGTACAGCGCGGCTGTGCTCGGCATGTGGGCCTTCCTCATCCAGGAAATCATGTTTTTCGGTGGGCTCTTTCTGGCTTATGCCATTTACCGTTCGGCTTATCCCGAGGCCTTCGCCCACGCGAGTCATCATTTGGACGTAACCTTAGGCGCATTCAACACTGGTGTGCTCATCGCCTCGAGCCTGACCATGGCGCTGGCGGTGCATGCGGCGCAGACGGGCCACCGCGGCCAACTCGTTTTGTTCTTGTTCCTCACCTTGGCCCTGGGCAGCACCTTTCTTGGCGTCAAGGTCGTCGAGTACAGCCACAAATGGCACGAGGGCTTGGTGCCCGGCCTCCAGTGGCGGGTGGATGCACCCGATGCGCGGCAGCAGTTGATTTTCTTTTCTCTGTACTTCGCGATGACGGGTATGCACGCTCTCCACATGGTCGTAGGCGCCATAGGCTTGATCGTGCTGTTGTTGTTCTCCCTGCAGGGCAAGTACACCGCAGAATACAACACCCCGGTGGAGATGTTCGGGCTGTACTGGCACTTTGTCGACATCGTTTGGATCTTCTTGTTCCCCTTGCTGTACTTGTTTGCCCATCATTGAGGAGGAAGCGTAACGATGGCGTCTCACGTGGTTCCCACGCGAGTGTACTTCCTGATCTTTTTTGCCTTGATGGTGTTGACTGCCATCACGGTGGCCGTGGCCTACATCGATCTCGGGTTTTTCAACAACGTCGTCGCTCTCGGCATTGCATGCACGAAAGCCACGCTGGTGATCTTGTACTTCATGCATGTACGCTACAGCGATTACTTGGTGAAGCTTTCCCTTGTGATCGGAGTTTTGTTTCTCGCCATCCTTTTCGGATTCACCTTGTCCGACCCGCTGACCCGCGAGTGGATTCGCCCGATCCACTACCTGTGGTAACGCGCCCGGTAGGGGCGCACCTACGTGTGCGCCCGCACCTACGTGTGCGCCCCCGTGACCGGCACCGTGACCGTTCCCACGCTGCCGCGCACGCGTCCGCATCGTAGGGGCGCACCTACGTGTGCGCCCACACCTACGTGTGCGCCCGCACCTACGTATGCGCCCGCACCTACGTGTGCGCCCCCGTTCCCCATCGCCACGCGCGTTCCCCTCTGTCGGTAACACCCGAAAAATGCCATGAATGCAAGCAGCAGAAAGGAGTTCATCCCTATGCCAGCGCCACTGGAGGGAATTCGCGTCATCGATTGGACGATTTGGCAGCAAGGGCCGGTGGCTTCCGTGATGCTGGCCGACTTAGGTGCCGAGGTCATCAAGATCGAGCAGCGGGAAAGTGGGGATCCG
>FMJZ01033900.1_pt1 | contig 36040 bp, 35 predicted proteins | sample 1987881 | NCBI WGS metagenome assembly FMJZ01 (sample SAMEA4378227, study PRJEB15110) | soil metagenome | biome: soil; feature: Field; material: Soil | place: India | collected 2015-03-11 | depth 0 m
ATCTTGACCAGGGCACTACATTTTTAGCATTTTTCAATAATGTATGGCGTTAATAATCAGGGTACTTTCATCAGGTTATATATCTTCTTGGCATTTTGCGATATTCTTGATGCCAACCCATAGCGTATTTTCTTTTGTGTGTAATAAACAATGCTGGTCTGAACATTTATAAGCAACTGCCTTATCTTTTCTGGGCTCAGTTTTTTGTATTGCAGTTTTACTCTGTATTCTAAATGTTTTAATATGGTATATGCCAAAAATGATATGGCCAAATGCGCTTTAACATGGCTGGGCTTCCAATGAAATACTGGTCTTACTTTTAAGTCATGCTTGGTTATTTTGAAAGCGTTCTCTACTTCCCAAAGGTTGTTGTACTGTTCCAGTATCTCCTTTTCTCCTATCTCCGCATTTGTTATTACCTCCTGTAAGCCATCCCATCTATCATCTTGCTTCAGCTTTTCTATATAAAGACCAATTTTACTTTCCCCTTCTATCTTTATGTATCTTCTATATTCATAATTGCAGATATAATCCTTAGGGTTTTCTTTTTATTGATTGACTTCATATTTTTTGTTAATGTAGTAGTGGAAGTAAAATGATCGTTTACCTTTATACAACTAAAACTTTATTAGTATGACAATTGGAAAAGTTATAAGTGAAAACATAAAAAATTAAGAGCCAAACTTGGCTTGACTCAAGACGATTTAGCCAAGAAAGCAGATATTAAATATACAACGCTTATCAAGGTCGAAAGTGGAGCAGTTAACAGGCCAAGTGTCCAAACTATGGCGAAAATCGCAAAGGCACTTGGCGTGAGCATTGAGGAGTTAATTAAATAATTTTATGCAAATATAATGGTCATAAAACAAAATAAAAATGATGTGGGAATCAAAAATGTAAAACCATATTTTGAATATGACAATATCACCATTTACAAAGATGATATTTTAAAAATTTCAGCTATTCCAAATAATTCGATAGACTTAATAGTTACATCTCCTCCGTATAATATTGATATTCATTATATTCCCATGTTGATAATTTAACTTACAATGATTATTTAGAATTTGCAAAAAATGGATTAAAAAATGTTTTGAATTAGCAAAAGATGACGGCCGTTTTTGTCTTAATATTCCGTTGGACAAAAACAAAGGTGGACAGCAATCTGTTTGTGCTGATATAACTAAAATTGCAAAAGATATTGGATGGAAATATCACTCTACAATAATTTGGAATGAGGGTAATATTTCTAGAAGAACCGCTTGGGGTTCTTTTATGTCTGCTTCTGCGCCTTATGTTATTGCGCCTGTAGAAGTAATATTAATCCTTTATAAAAAGAATTGGAAAAAAGTTAGTGGTAGTAAGCAGAACGACATAACAAAGCAAGAATTTATGGAATGGACAAAGGGGATATGGAATTTTAATGGTGAAAGTAAAAAAAGAGTCGGGCATCCTGCCCCCTTTCCTATAGAATTGCCTCGCCGCTGTATAAAACTTTTTTCTTATATAGGTGATACTGTATTAGACCCATTTTTGGGAAGTGGCACAACGCTCATTGCGGCTTATCTAAATAAAAGAAAAGGTATAGGCATTGATATAGATAAGGAATATTGTGATTTAGCAATTAAACGTTTGAAACTAGAAGCACAAATTCACCAAAATAATTTTAATTTCTGAAATAGAAACATGGGCAATAATAATAAAAAGTCTATTGGGGATTTAATAAAAGAATATTTTAAAAAACATCCTAATCAAGATATTCAACATGGTCCTGTTGTTGATTGGGTTGAAGATAAATACTTTAAGTTGTACGGGAGGAAGCCTCGCGACACATGGAGGAATATTAGAAAACTTCACGAGGAAGGCTTTTTGATTAAAGTTAAAAAGGGTATCTATCGTTATGATCCTAAAGCTGTAAGACAGAAACAGATTGACGATTTTACTCCAGAGCAAAAAAAGCAAATTTTGAGAAGGGATGGTTATAAATTTGTGATTTGTGGACGTGGTTACAAGGAAGGTGTCGAGTTACACGTAGACCATATTAAACCCAAATATTTAGGCGGTAAATCTACTATTGAAAACGGGCAGACATTATGTGCTCAACATAACTTTATTAAAAAAACTTTAAAACAAACAGAGACGGGAAAGAAAATGTTTATTCGTCTTTATGAGTTAGCTAAAAGTGAAGGTAATGAAGAATTGAAAAAGTTTTGTTCTGATGTTTTAGAAACTTACGAAAAATACAATATCAATGGTCATATAGTTTGGAAAAGATAAAAAAGAATTTGCCGCCAACGAAAAACTTAAAATCGTCCTTTTCGCTTCCGCTTCAGGGCGAAGCGGGCGGAAAGGGGGTTCGGGGGAATTTTGCCCGCCGAGCCCGTTAATAAAATCGGTTCGGATTTTTTCAAATACACACACCAAATTTGAATTGAAGTACCCCTTCACATTGAAATTGGAAAAAGGCAATTGATTAAAATAGAATTTTATTTATATTTTCTTGCAGTTTTTGCAGATGCCGTAAATCTGCAAGTCATGTCTTTTGATTGTAAAATCAAATTTTTGAGATATCTGTTCCTGTATTCTTTCTAATTCAGGGTCATAAAACTCTATTATCTTACCACATTTTTCACAGATAAGGTGATCATGATGTGAAGTATTCTCAGAAGGCTCATATCTTGCATGTCCATCTCCAAAACTTTTACCCTCTGCATAACCCGATTCTGTAAGTACTTTAAGTGTTCTATAAACTGTAGCAAAACCTATATTTTTGTGAGTTTTAGAGACTTTTTTATATAGCTCAACAGCACTTATATGCGAGTTTATTTTTAAAAACTCATTAATTATTATCTCCCTCTGCTTGGTGAATCTCAAACCCTTATCTTTAAAAATTTTCTTTAAATCATTGATAATCTTTGCCATTTAAGAAATTATACAATAAAAAGTTTTATAATGCTATTTCTTGTATTTTTCTAACCTTCTATAGAGTGCCCATAGAGATATCCCAAGAAGCTCCGAAGCCTCTTTTTTATTGCCTTTAGCTTTTTCAATGGCCTTTTCTATGATCTCCTTTTCTACATTTTCTATAAAGTTATCAAGATTAAAGTTTGTAAAATCTATATCTCCATAAGAAGAGGTCTCTAATTTTTTTTGGTCATTGGTTTTTAAAATATCTAAAGGAAGACTCCCTACCCCTAAAAGATCTCCTGATTCAAAGACACAGGCCCTTTCTATGATGTTTTGAAGCTCCCTTACATTTCCTGGATAGTCATAGGACTCTAAAAAAGCGATGGCATCTTTAGTTATGCCTTTTATGGATTTATTATTATTTTGAGAACACTTTTTAAGGAAATGCATAGAGAGAGGGACTATGTCTTCCTTTCTCTCCTTTAATGGAGGAATCTTTAGCCTCACCACATTTAAACGGTAATATAAATCCTCTCTAAAGCTACCGTTTTTTACCGACTCTTCTATATCTCTATTAGTTGCAGATATAACCCTTATATCAACAGGAATCGGTGTTTTTCCACCTAATCTCAAGACGACCCTATCTTCAAGAAAACGCAGTAGCTTTACCTGAAGTTGCAACGGTAGTTCTGCAATCTCATCTAAAAAAATAGTGCCTCCATTGGCTAATTCAAAAAAACCAATTTTTGATGTGACCGCACCAGTAAAAGCCCCTTTCTCATATCCAAAGAGCTCACTCTCAATGAGATTTTCTGGTATTGCTCCACAATTAATAGGAAAAAAGGGGGAAGATCTTCTATCACTCTCATTGTGAATTAATCTTGCAAAAAGCTCTTTACCCGTACCGCTCTCTCCTGTAATAAGAACAGTTGAGTTGGTTCTTGCTATAGAGAGGGCCTTCAAATAAAGGTCTTCCATTATCTTACTTGAAAAAATTATTGGCAGTTGTTTATTATCAACTAAAGATCTTAGTTTTATAAGCTCTTTCTCTAAGTTTTTCCTCTCAATAGCATTTTTTATAATTATTTTTAACTCATCGTTATTGAAAGGTTTTGTTATGTAATCGTAAGCACCTCTTTTTAGTGCTTCTATTGCGTAATCAACTCTTGTGTTGGCAGTTATCATAATTACTGGTACTTCTTTCTTTATTTCCTTTAATTTTTCCAAAAAGGCGATCCCATCGATTTGGGGCATTACAATGTCGCTAATTATAACATCTACCTCTTCTATGTTTATTTTTAACCATTCCAGGGCACTGGTAGCCTTATCGAAAGCCACAATTTCATAGTTTTCCTTCCTTAAAATAATCTCAAGCATCTCCCTTAAACTTCTATCATCATCAACAATTACGACTTTCCCCTTCATTTATCTAACCTTATTATAAATTTTGCACCTTTTTCTGAGTTTGATATAAATATCTGACCCTTATGATCTTCTATTATTTTATAAACGATAGACAATCCTAAACCAGTACCATTCTTCTTCGTGGAAAAAAATGGGTCAAATACCTTATCTAAATATTCTATATCTATACCCCCACCATCATCTTCGAACTCTATTAACACCTTTTCTTTCTCTTCTCTTGCTCTAACATAAATATTTCCACAACCCCTTTCTCTAATCGCATCAATAGAGTTTAGAAAGAGATTCAAGAAAACTTGCCTCATCTGATTAGGGTCACCCATAAAAACAATCTCATCACCTTCATAAATAAATCTTACCTTATCTTTATCCTCTACAGAAAAAATCACCTCAAACCAAACCTCCTCAAGGAGGTTCTTAAGATAAATATTGCTCCTTTCCACTGTAGCAAAACGAGAATAATATAAAAAATCATTAATAACTTTGTTTAGTCTGTCAAGCTCTCTTGAGGATATGTCTAAAATTTTACTAATATCACCTTCTTCTTGTAAGCTCTCCTTTATAAAATTTACCCCCCCCTTTAATGAAGCTAGAGGATTCTTAATCTCATGGGCTATAACAGTTGAGAGCTTACCTAAAAAAGCAAACTTATCTTTAATTCTTATTTGTTCCTCTAAAATCTTCTTTTCCGTAATGTCAGAAAGATTGATTAAAACTCCCAACATCTCACCTGTATGTTCGTACAATGGTACGAGAGAGGCTGAAATGAAAAAATTGTTATTATTAATGTTTAGTCTTTTCTCTTCTCTTTTAAGCCCCCTATTTTTTAAAATATCCTCTATCTCTGCTTGAAAAATTAGACTAATATCGTTTTCCTTTAAGGCTAATTTGTGTAGGATTTTTTTTGCGATCTCATTAATGGAATATACAGATTTCTCTTTTGTGACTATTATTAGTCCACTATCTATAGCTTGAATTATAGCACTCTTTAGGCGTTCCGTATCGAGATATCTATCTTCACTTTTTTTCAGCTTTTCTTTGAATTTTCTTGTTTCAGAGTTAAGATATGCAATTAAAAGACCTAATACTAGGAACCCCAGAGAAAAAACAGAGTAGTAGTAGAAAAAATCTTCTTTACTATAGATATGGCGAGGTATATCTTTGTAAGGAAAAAATCTGTTATATTGGAGGAGAAAACTTAATCCTAAAAAAAACAGGTTAAGAAAGGTAGAAAGATAGCAACCATTTTTTCCAAAAAACATGCCTCCTTCAACCACAGGAATGACATAAAAAAATATAAAGGGGCTATCTATACCTCCTGTTTTTGCCACTATAAAACTAATAATTAAGTAGTCAATTAAGAGCTGAATTAGGCCTAACCAGAAAACCCTTTTTAAAAAAATCAAAATTGTTCCGTATATGAGAGATATGGCGAATACAAATATGAGTATCTTGAAAAAATCTTTAACATCACCAATTGACTCTATCTTCGATTGCCAGTAAATTATTAAAAATAAAGAGAAAAGCCCTATAAGGGCTCTGAATAAAGATACCCATCTAATTCTATCAACGGGGATTTCATAGGATGAAAACATAAGTAAGGAGCTATTATCCTCCTGCGGCACCAGCAAGTTTGAATATTGGTAAGTACATGGCTACAATTAAACCACCCAGTACACTACCTAACCCAACCATTAACATTGGTTCAAGGAGAGCTGTTAAAGAGTCTACTGCTGCATCAACCTCTTCCTCATAAAAATCGGCTATCTTATTTAACATTGTATCCATAGCACCAGTTGCCTCACCTACAGCAATCATCTGTATAACCATAGGAGGAAAAACGCCACTCTCACCTATTGGTTCAGCAATGGTTTTTCCTTGAGATATAGACACCTTCGCATTAATGATTGCATCTTCAACAATCTTGTTACCTGCTGTTTTTGCAACTATGTCCATAGCATCGAGAATCTGCACACCACTTTGTATCATTGTCCCGAGGGTCCTTGTAAATCTTGCTACACTACTTTTTCTTATGATATCGGAAAAGACAGGAACTTTAAGCAATAGAGCATCTATCTTTCGCCGCCCTTTGGGAGTACTATAGTATTTTTTTATTGCAGAAGATATAACAAAAAAACCAATTACAATAAAAATGCCATATCTTTTTAGCCCCTCACTTAAGTTTATAACAAACTGTGTAGGTGCTGGAAGCTCACCACCAAAATCGGCGAACATTTTTTGGAAAACAGGAATTACCCATATAAGTATAACTGCTACTACTATAACTGCTATACCAATAACGGCTATGGGATATGTAAGAGCACCTTTAACCCTCTTTTTTAGTTTTTCGGCCTTTTCCATGTAAGTGGCTAATCTATTTAATATTGTATCGAGCATACCACCCATCTCACCAGCAGCCACAAGTCCTACATAAAGGTCATCAAAAACTCGTGGGTGTTTTTTCAAGGCTTCAGCAAGGGTTGTGCCCTGTTCAATATCATTTTTTACAGCTAAAAGGACTTCTTTAAAATCTTTAATTGGCTGTTGGGAAGCTAAAATATCAAGACTCTGAACTAAAGGAAGTCCTGCATCAATCATTGTAGAGAATTGTCTAGTAAATATAACTACATCTTTTATAGGTACTTTAATTTTTTTAGATTTCTCTTTTGATTCTTCAACTTTTATTGGAGTTATTAGTTGTTGGGCTAACTGTTTATAGACCTCATCTATATTTTTTGCTTCTATTTTTCCTTTTATAAGTCTTCCAGCTTTATTTTTCCCCTGCCAGACATACGTGGCCATTAAAAAATTTTACCTCCTTATAGGCTGCTGTGGTCTCATCTGTCCTGAAAGCAACTGCTTAAGTTCCTCTGGGTCAGGGCTAAAAATCATTGCGTCTTCTAAGCTTATTAACCTTCTCTGTAAAAGTCCTGCAAGAGCCTGGTTCATTGTTTGCATTCCTGATTTTATCTGCCCCATCTGCATCTGAGAATAGATTTGATGTAACTTATCTTCTCTTATCAAGTTTCTTATGGCTGGGTTAGGAACAAGTATCTCCATAGCCATGACTCTACCCTTCCCACCTACTTTTGGAAGAAGTTGTTGACAGAGTACCCCCTCCAATACAAAAGATAACTGAGCTCTAACTTGTGGCTGTTGGTGTGGAGGAAAAACATCTATAATCCTACTTATTGTCTGAACGGCACTGTTAGTATGCAAAGTAGCTAAACAGAGATGACCTGTTTCAGCTATTGTAAGAGCTGCTTCTATTGTTTCTTTATCTCTTAGCTCTCCTACTAAAACTACATCAGGATCCTGTCTTAATATATGTTTTAGTGCCATTTGAAAAGTTTTACTATCAGCACCAATCTCTCTTTGATTTACAATACAATTTTTATGGGGATGTAAAAACTCTATGGGATCCTCAATAGTAATTATATGTTCTTTTCTTTCCCTGTTAATTTTATCTATTATGGTTGCAAGAGTTGTTGATTTTCCCGAACCTGTAGCCCCAGTTACTAAGATCAAACCTTTAGTTTTATCTGCCAGCTCTGCCACAACAGGAGGTAATCCAAGCTCCTCAAAGCTCATTATCCTATAGGGGATAGTTCTAAAAACACCTGCGATAGAACCTCTTTGATAAAAGAGATTTCCTCTAAATCTTGAGAGTCCTTTAATGCCAAAGGAGAAATCAAGCTCACTGTCTTCTTCAAATTTGTGCTTTTGATTCTCCGTTAAGATGCTATAGCATAAAGTCTTTGTATCAACTGGTGTTAACACTGGAAACTCTTCTAAAGGGTTTAGTTCACCATCAACTCTTATCTGAGGCTTACTACCAATAGTAATATGCAGGTCTGACCCACCTTTAGATACAAGGATGTTAAGTAGGTTTTGCATATTTAGATTATTTTTTCCATTTTCATCGGTCATAATATTAATCCTTTACAGAACATCTTACTACTTCTTCTATCGTAGTGATTCCTGCTTTTAACTTCTCTATACCACTTTGCCTTAAAGTTACCATACCAAGCCTCATGGCAGCTCTTTTAAGCTCACTAGCAGGGGCACCGGCCAATATAAGCTCTTTTAGTTCATCGTATAACATCATAACCTCATAAAGAGCTATCCTTCCTTTATAACCTGTTCCGCCACATTTTTCACAACCTTTGCCTTTATAACAGATAAAATCTTTAGCTTCTTCTGGAGCAATACCAATATCAACAAGAGCTTTAACAGGGACATTAATTGGCTCTTTACATTCTTGACATATCTTCCTTGCCAATCTCTGAGCTAATACAAGGTTTGTAGCTGACGAAACCAAGAAGGGCTCAACACCCATATTAAGCAACCTTGCTATTGTACTGGGGGCATCGTTTGTATGTAATGTTGATAATACCAGATGTCCTGTAAGAGCAGCCTTTATGGCTATCTCAGCTGTCTCGAAATCTCTTATCTCTCCAACCATTATTATGTCAGGGTCTTGTCTTAAAAAAGCCCTCAAGACATTGGCAAAATTAAGCCCTATTGCCTCATTCATCTGCACCTGATTTATTCCTACTAGATTGTATTCAACTGGGTCTTCAGCTGTTGATATATTTTCTGTAATCTTATTTAACTCTGACAAAGCCGAATACAGAGTAGTAGTTTTTCCCGAACCAGTAGGACCAGTAACAAGTACCATTCCATAGGGTCTATGGATAGCATCTTTAAAAAGCGTGAGTTGGTCTTCACTAAAGCCCAATTTTGTCATATCAAGCTGAAGATTAGTCTTGTCTAGAAGCCTTAAACAGACCTTCTCGCCAAAAAGGGTAGGTAGGGTATTTACTCGGAAGTCCATCTCCTTACCACGGCCTAACTTAAGCTTAATACGTCCATCCTGAGGCAATCTTCTTTCAGCAATATCAAGATTTGACAATATTTTTAATCTTGAAACAATGGCATTCTTTAATTTTAGAGGAGGTTTCATTATCTCCTGTAATACACCATCAATTCTAAAGCGAACACGGAAGATCTTTTCATAGGGTTCAACATGAATATCACTGGCCCTTCTTTTTATGGCTTCATTAAGAATAGCATTCACTAATTTAACCACAGGAGCATCTTCCGTAGCCTTTTGCAGCTCAGAGATATTTACATCTTCTTCTTCTTGAACAACCTCAATGTCTTCAACATCTTCTATAAGCTGAATTGTGTCTTCTAAAGAAATATCTTCAAGCTCTGAACCTGCGTCCGCTTTTGTTTCCTCTTCTTTGCTGGAAGGTCTTTTAAACTCTCTTTCTATCGCCTCTCTAATAGCTGCCTCAGAAGATACCACCACTTCAACGTTGTAGCCTGTTAAAAATTTTACATCATCTATAGCAAAGATATTGGAAGGATCAGCAATTGCAACTATTAGTGTGGAGCCTGCTCTATTAATGGGTATTAAAGTATATTTATCACACACATCATAGGAAACCAACTTAGCAACCTTATTATCTATCTCAAACTCCCTAAGGTTAACAGCAGGAACACCATACTGTTTGCTAAGAAAGTTTACAAGCTCATACTCCTTAATAAAACCCAAATTTACCATAGTTGAGCCTAATCGGCCACCATGGATCTTTTGCTCTTCTATGGCTTTTTTAAGCTGGTCTGGTGTAATTATTCTTTCTTTAAGTAGTAGCTCGCCTATTTTTTCCATAAAGTTTAATGAATTAATAATATTTCATTTATTACAAACTGTCAAGTTTAAGAACCTTCTTGTATTTATAGATAAATCATTCTGCTTTATCTTCTTTTATATATATCAAAAATCTCTGACAAAAAGGACACTGATATATCTTATCTCCCCTTATAACCATATTATATAATTGAGGTGGCACATTCATAAAACAACCCTCACAGGTCTCATTATTTACCTTAGCTAATGCTATACCTCTACTATTTTTTCTAATAAAATCATACTTGTTTAACATATCTATATGGATTTTAGTTGTAGCAGTCTCTCTTTCATCTAAAAGCAAAGATCTTTTATCGTTTAGTTCCTTTTCTTCATTTTCTAGTGTTTTTAGGATGTTTGATATGCCTTCTTCCTCTTTTTTGAGTTTTTCCTTTAGATCCACTATTATCTTTTCAACAGTCTCTATCTCCTCCATTTTTTTAATTACATCGTCTTCTCTAAGCTTATTGGATTTTTTGGCAAGCTCAATCTTCTTCTTTACCTCAAGATAATCTTTATGATTTTTTATATAGTTTAACCTTGCCTCGACATTTTTTATTTTCTGATTTTCTTGTTCGATTTCTTTTTCTTTAGTCTCCTTTTCTCTTAACAACCGTTCTCTTTCTTCTATTTTACTGTCAAGTTCCCCTTTAATCTCAATAATTTTGCTATTAGCCTTTTCCTTCTTTAAAGGATACTCTGAGATTCTCTTTTCTAAAGACATTATCTCAATATCAAGACACTGTAACTTCCATAAAAGTTGCAACTCTTCTAACAATTTGTCCTCCTTTAAACTAAATGTATTTATAAATATCTGTTAACTCTTTGTAAATAAAGAACTCCACTTCTCTAAATTCCTTTGAAAGCATCTCCTTCAAGGAAATTAATATGGGTTCTTCTGATGCTCTATGCCCTACATCAATTATTGATATCTTATCGCTATTCTCTAAAAGGTCATGATATTTAATATCTCCCGAAATGAATAAATCAGCAGACTTTTCAACAGCTTCTTTAATAAAAGAGCTACCAGAACCACCAAGGAGGGCTACCTTTTTTATCTTTTTTTTCAAATCTCCCGAATAGCGTATCTTGCTTAATCCTAAGGCATCCTTTATATCTTCTATCACCTGAGATAGTTTAATAGGAGATGAAAACTCACCTATTGATCCATATCCAATATTTAAGGGATTAATTGCTTCTTCAAAAACATCGAAGGCTATCTCGTCATAGGGGTGACACTCCCTAAGCTTATTAATAACCCAATCAATCTTGTCTTTTCGTATTAAAACCTCAATTTTACCTTCTTTATAAGGAGCTATGGAACTGATATAGGGTCGCCCTTTGGGGCTTTTAGGTGAAAATCTCCCCTCTCCAAAAGTCTCAAAGGCACAGTCTTTATAATAAAGATACTCGCCAATGCCTTCAGAAAAGAGCTCATCTAAAATTTTCTTTTCCAAACCTGTTGGCACATTGAAAAAAATTTTATAAAAAAACTTTTCTTTAAGAGGAGATAATATCTTGAGATTTCTAAGATTTAAGATTTTACCTAAGGCAAAACTTACCCCATCAGGAACTACATCTAAAGGAGTGTGACTGGAAATTACAGAGATATTAGATTCAAGAAGCATTTTTAAAACTTTATTTGACAGATCGATTCTCTTTAGGGGCTTAAAGAAGAGGGGGTGGTGTGATATTATTAACTGAGCTCCAATCTTTTTTGCTTCAATAACAGAGCTTAATGTTACATCAAGAGACAGGACTACTTTTTCAACTTTATTGTTTAGATTTCCTATCTGAAGACCTGAGCTATCCCAGCTTTCTTGAAAAGCAAATGGTGCATAACCATTTAAAAGATCAAATATTTTCTTTATAGTCATCTTTGATATGGTTAAAAAAAATGCCCTTTAAAGGGCATTTTAAAAAAAGTCTGTTATTAGCTGAAGGTTTGTTATTAAGGCAGTTAGGACAGAAATTAATATCTATAAAATTTTCCATTTTTGCAAGATTTAATGGGCTCACCTGGATTCGAACCAGGGACCGACCGGTTATGAGCCGGTGGCTCTACCAAGCTGAGCTATGAGCCCATAAACAATTATTATAATCTCAAATATAACATATAAGTCAAGAAATTTTGTGTAGTTAGTTAATATTATAAGCACCGCAGATATTTCTTTGTTAATGCTCTTAGTAATTAAATAATATTTGCATTTTTAATGTTATGATGTAAAAATAATCTTGATATGAGAAGGTTGCTCTTATTTTTTATATTAATTTTTACCATAAGTGCCTGTAAGGATATTAGTTATCAAGACATTAAAAATTTTTTTCTTGGGAAGAAAAATCAAACTTTTTTAGAAGATACAGGCAGGCAACCTATAACTCCTTCCCCACAGATATTGAACCTACAAGAAGCCTTTGAAAAGGTTGCTGAGGTATCTCTTCCAGCTGTTGTAAATATCTCAACAGACCAAAAGGTCAAGGTAAAACCCTTTTTTTCGCCCTTTGAAGACAACCCTTTGTTTAGGGATTTTTTTAATGATTTTTTTGGTGATCTTATGCCACGGGAGAGAGAGTATAGGTCAACCAGTTTAGGTTCTGGCTTTATTATCTCTAAGGACGGATACGTTGTTACAAATGATCATGTAGTTAGAAATGCCGATGAGATTACTGTTAAGCTTAATGATAAAAGAGTTTTTAAAGCAAAAATAGTTGGTAGAGATCCAAAAACAGATATCGCTGTAATTAAGATCAATGGCGAAGGGTTACCAACCTTAAAATTAGGAAATAGCGACAAATTAAAGATAGGACAATGGGCTATAGCAGTAGGAAACCCCTTTGGATTAAATGGTACCCTAACAATGGGAGTCATAAGTGCAACGGGCAGAAGCAATTTAGGAATAGAAACATACGAAGATTTTATTCAAACAGATGCATCTATTAACCCAGGAAACTCTGGGGGGCCACTCCTAAATATCTATGGTGAGGTTATAGGGATAAACACCGCTATAATCGCTACGGGGCAAGGGATTGGTTTTGCTATTCCTATCAATATGGCTAAAAATATTATAGACCAGATAATAAATAAAGGTAAGATTGAGAGAAGTTGGTTAGGAGTTGGCATACAGAAGCTCACACCAGAGTTAGCTGAGTCTATGAATATTAAAACAAAAACTGGCGTCTTGATAAATAGAGTTTATGAAAACTCTCCGGCAGAAAAGGCAGGCCTAAAAGAGGGAGACGTTATTATTGAATGTAATGGGAAAAAGTTGGAAGATCCTTCAGATTTACAAAAAATTGTCATCTCTGTTCCTGTTGGTTCCTCTTTGGAGCTAAAGATCTTAAGAGATGGAAAAGAAAAGACAATAAATATTAAAACAGAGAAGATGCCTGAGGAAGAAAAGATCGAGAAGGCCGAGACGGAGAGAAATATTTTAGGCATAAAGGTTAGAGATATGTTGCCTTCTGAGAAAAAAAATGCCTTCTATAAATCAGGTGTAGTTGTCACCGATGTAGAACCTCATTCTCCTGCAGATGCAGCAGGTATTCAAGAGGGAGATATTATCTTTACAATTAACCAAAAGTCAGTAAAAACAGCAAAAGATTTTAACCAGATTGTTAAGACCCTTAGAAAAGGAACGGTAATTAACATATTCCTACAAAGGGCAAATCAAACCTTTTACTTAGCAATAAGGGTTTAAGGGGGCAGAATGGCACAAATACAGACTACCGAGCAAGCATATAGACTGGCAAAGGCAATTCTGTCAGATGTGTTATTATATAATCAAGAGAAGGTAAAAAAGGGAATTGAGGAAGACAACCTCTTTGATGTTTTAAGCACAGAGATTGAAGAAGGTAGAAAACTTTTTGAGAGCAGAATTCCTGCTGAGATACCAAAGGAGATTTATGATAAGGCAATAGTCGATGTAATCTTCAAATCTGCTGGTAGATACAGTTCTAAAATATGGTAATTAATATCGAGGTCTCTAACTCATCACCAAGGGCGGACCTTTATATCTGTGAAAGATTAAACTTGTCAAGAAGTAAAATACAAGATTATATAAAAAGAGGAAAGATCCTTCTAAACGGAAAAACATTCAAACCCTCAACACCATTAAAAGACGGTGACTTAATAAATGGTGAGATCGAGGAAGATGTAGAAAGTAGTGATATTCTTCCTCTCGCCTATCCTTTAAAAATTCTTTATGAAGATGAAAATATTATCGTAATTGACAAAGAAAAAGGTATGGTGGTACACCCCGCTAAGGGGCATAAGAATGACACATTAGTTAATGCCTTGTTATTCCATTGTAAAGATCTAAAAGGCATTGGTGGAGATATAAGACCAGGTATAGTCCATAGACTTGATAAGGACACATCAGGTATTATGGTAGTTGCAAAAGATGAGGAAAGCTATTATGAGCTTCAACGGCAGTTTAAAGAAAGACTTGTTGAGAAGAGATATTTAGCCTTGATATATGGGTTACCTAAAAAACCCGAAGACACAATAGTTACAGGGATAGGAAGAAGCGAGAAAGATAGAAAAAAATTTGCTGTAAAAGAGAATGGTAAAGAATCTATCAGCCACTACAAAGTAATTAATTCTAATGGTCAGATAAGTCTTGTTGAGATTACTATTAAAACAGGTAGAACTCATCAGATAAGGGTACACATGAGTTATTTAGGAAATCCTATAGTTGGTGACACTGTCTATGGAAAAAAAAACTTTGCCTCTTCCATTAAAGAAAAAGCCCTAATCTCTTATTTAGAAAGGATCGAGGGACAGGCTCTCGTTGCCTATGAACTAACCTTTTTTCATCCTAAAAGGAAAGAAAAGATGTCCTTTAAGTCTTCAATCCCAGAAAGCATAAAGAAGCTAATTGATTATTTGGATAAAAAATGCAGTTTATAAAGAAACCAGACTATTCTTACATCACTAATGAAAGGTTTCTTGAAAACCTAAGGGTCTTCTTTTTAAACAAGCAGCTTGGCGTTCCACCTCATATGATCGAAAAAGATCATCCTCAACCACCTAATTTTAGCATTATAAATAGAATATCAGCCCATTTTCCTGTTGACGCAAAACATATAGTTTTTATGAATCAGGTTCACAGTGATAAGGTAGTGCTAAAGATGGATAAAAAACCTTCCTTCCCTACCGCAGATGCAACAATAACTAAAATAAAAGGACTTTCTTTAGCTATAAAGACTGCTGATTGCCTACCAATCTTTTTATATGACCATAACAAACATGTAATTTCTGCCATTCATTCAGGATGGAGGGGTACTGCACTTAAAATTGTAAAAAAGACCTTAAAGAAAATGCATCAAGAGTTTGGCTGCAACATAGAAGATATATATGCATTCATAGGTCCAGCAATAAATGGTGGTTGCTATGAGGTTGGTAATGATGTATATCAACATTTCGGTTTTTTGGGAAAAAGAAAGGCCGACTATTTTAATAAAACAAAAAACAATAAATTTTATATGGATTTAAAGGGCATAAATGCCTATATTCTTGAGAGCGAGGGGGTACCTCCTGAAAATATAGAAGTTAGTGATATATGCACTCATTGCGATTCCTCTGATTTTTACTCTTACCGTAGGGATGGTACACAAGCAGGTAGAAATATAAGCTTAATTTTATTGCTGATTTAATCAAAAAATCTTATCTCTGGTTCTTTCTCAATAAGTAAGTTCTTCTTTAAAAGCCTAAAAAATAGTTTTAAACTTTCTATATGTTTATCTGTAAACTCAAAAGATAGATGATCCCAATAATCAAGAATATCTTGGATAGAGAAGCCCATTTTTTCCGAGAATTTATCTGCGATAAACCCTTTATTGTTCAAATAAAAGTCGTAAGAATTTTTTAAAATCTTTGAGAAATCAATTATCTCTCTGTGTTTTTGCGTTTTATTAGAAACTTGCCAAAGAGCAAAGGTAAAGGGAAGATTTGTATAAAGATACCATATACTTGCCAAGTCATATTTAAAAGTCTCTCTATGATTGAGGTTTTTTAAGGCATAATCTCCAATATAAAGGACACCATCGGCCCTTAAAAGTATTTCTTCCATGTTTTCTTTTTGTGGGTCAAAAATAATATAATCAGCCTCAATTGGGATAAACTCCCTTAATATGAGTCTTAGTAACATTAGAGATGTCTGTGAGTGAGAGGTAATAAAAAATACGCCCTTTTTTGTCTCACTGAGCTCCTTCTTTGTAATAAGCACTATGCTTTTTACCTTTTCTTTTGAAGATATAGAAAAATTGGGTATTATCTTATGTCCCTTAATAATCTCAAAAGATGAGGATGGTGATACATCTAATTTGCCTTCCTCAAGCAACTGGTTAAGATAGGTTGGATGTCCCTCTATAATCTCTCCATCGAAAGGAACCATACCTAAAAGAATGGCTCCATGGAGTGGTAAACAGTTTAGATAGTTTATATGTCCTAACTTAACCATAATGAGATAATTGGTAAAATCAGTATTGCTGGCAACATATTAAAGGTTTTTATCTTTTTTATATTTAAAAGATTAAATCCAATAGAAAGAACTATTATGCCACCAACACCATCAAGATTTGCCATAAAAGAAGTAGGTAAGCCTTTTAAGTAGCTTGAAAACATCGTAAGCATTCCTTGAATAAAAAAAACTGTAAATGCTGAAAAGATTACAGATAAGCCATATTTTGCTGTTAATATTATAGAGGCAAAGCCATCCATAACAGATTTTATCTTTATAATTGTACCATCATTATATAAACCATCTTTTATTGAACCAATTATAGTCATAGAACCAACACAAAAAAGAGTTGAAGCTACCAAAAATCCCTCTATCTTCCCTTCTTTATTAAAGGATTTTCTAATCTTATCTAAGGCAAGAAAAACCCTATCCTCAAGATTTATAAGTGAGCCAATGAACGTGCCAAGCACAAGAGATAACACAATAATTATTAAATCTTGGCCTAAAAGGGTCATTTTGATACCTAAAAATATAGTAATGAGCCCTAAAACATTAAAGACCTCATCTTTAACCTTTTCTCCTATTTTTTTTCCAAAATAGTAGCCTATAAATGAACCTGCCATAACAGTAATGGTGTTATAGATATAACCTTTCATAGCTTTGATATTTTATCATTTTTTACTTTTCATAAAAGGAAAAAACTGATAGATATATTTTAATGTCTTAGAAATGGAGAATGAACTATGAAACTAACAAAACTTACTGTAATTTTTTTTATATTTTTATTTGTTAATAATCTTTACGGAAATGAATGGAAGCCCATTTCTGGTGAGATGGCTATTGGATTTGAAGGAATCAAGTTCAGTTATTCCAAGGAAACTAAACCTCTTTTTGCTTTGGAGTTAGGTAGTAGGAATATATACTATGGCTATTCTTTAATGCTTGGTTCGGCAAATATTGAGAATAAAATTTATGAGATTAATAATACCCCTTATAGTGAAAGTATTGATTATATGCCCTTTGAGTTTAATATAAAAGGCTACTATCCTTTGAGAGAGATGGAGATAGGGTTAGGCGGTGGGGTCAGCATGAACTACTTAAGTTACAGACTACAAAATGAGTCTTCCAAGGTGGAAGTAGTTTCTAAAGACAATCTACTTTTAGGTGGGCAGCTAAAGGCTGAGATAAAGTTTCTTTTCCCCTCTTCATCTGGGATAGATGCCTTTGTAGCTCTAGAGTATGTATATCAGTTTGTTGAAAAAACAAACACCTTTTTAGGTTCATTAGATTTAACAAATCAGAGATTTGGTGTTAAGTTAGGGGGTAGATTTTAAAATTATATTTTTTTATTGACGTTAAAGAAATATTATGTTAATGTTTTCACAAATCTAGTTTGGTAGGTTGATAATGCTAAACTCTTTAGACTTGTTATTTATTTCACTTACTTTTTTAGTCTTCATAATTGGCTTTTTTATCAAAGCTAAAAGATGGAAAAGAGGCCAAGAATCAGATAGATTTAAAAATTTTTATGAGAGTTTTTTCTCAGCACTAGAAAGGATCTTTTCTCATGGAGACCTTTTAAGAGAAAAAAAGATGGGCTTTTTTCATCTCTTCTTGTTTTATCTTTTCATAGTTGCTTTAATCTTAATCTTAATTTTTCATCTTCCTATTAAAACACCTTCCGTTATTGCCAATATCCAGTCTATTGTTCTTGATCTCTGCGCACTAATTGCCTTGATTGGTATTATTTACTTCTATTACAGAAGGATTTCCGAGAAGAATAGAGGTTTTGATAATAAGAGAGAAGATTTTATTCTGCTTGTCTGGCTTTTATTAATATTTGTAACAGGTTTTCTTATGGAAGCGGTAAGATTAAAGGTCTTCAAAGAAAAGGCTGTTTTTGCGCCAGCAGGGCTTTTTTTCTCAATATTTATCCCTTCTGACCAAGATTTCTATCCTGCATTGTCCCAGATATTTTGGAGACTGCATTTTTTTCTTGTACTTTCTTTTATTGCCTTTATACCCTATAGTAAGGCTATTCATATATTTCTAATACCTTTAAGCTATATATTCAAGAACCCTCTTCCTAAAGGCGCTTACAAACTTTATGACCTTGATAACTCAGAAGAGTTTGGTGCAAATAAGGTATCAGAACTAAACTGGAAAGACCTAATGGATCTTGATACCTGTGTTCGCTGTGGGCGCTGTCAGGAAAACTGCCCCGCTCATCTTACAGAAAAACCTCTTTCACCCAAAAAGGTTATTCAAGATTTAAAAACAGTACTATATAGGTCAGATAAAGATTTACAGTCGCCCCTTGTTAATGAAGATATTACAGAGGAAGTTATCTTTTCCTGTACGACCTGTAGAGCCTGCGTAGAGAATTGTCCCGCTGGTATTGAACATTTAGATAAGATGATGGAGATTAAGAGATACCTTGTGCTAATGGAAGGATCAATTAGCCCAGAGGCTCAGCTTTTGTTTAAGAATTTAGAGAGAAATGGTAACCCTTGGGGTATGCCAGCTTCAACCAGGGGAGAATGGGCTAAGGAGCTTGACGTAAAATTTCTTGTTGAGATAGATGATCCTAAATCAATTGATTTTCTATTTTGGCCTGGCTGCGCTGGAGCCTTTGATGATAGGTACAGCAAAGTGGTTAAGAAACTTATAGATATTTTCAATAAAGCTAATTTAAAGTTTGCTTTGCTTGGTGAAGAGGAGACCTGTTGCGGAGATCCAGCTCGCAAGCTGGGTAATGAATATCTATATGATATGTTGGCAAGACAAAACATAGAAACTATGAATAATTACAGTATTAAAAGGATAGTCACCTCATGCCCCCACTGCCTTAACACTCTTAAGCAAGATTATAGTCAACTTGGTGGCAATTATGAAGTAATCTCTCATTCTGAGTTTTTGCTTAATCTTGTCAAAGACGGTAGATTAAATATTACAAAAAATATAGAGGGAAAGTTTGTATATCATGACTCCTGCTATTTAGCAAGATATAACGATATATATAACGAGCCCAGAGAGATCATAAAAAAATCAGGACTTAAAATCACAGAATTTGAAAGAAGAGGAATAAAGGGTTTTTGTTGTGGAGGTGGTGGTGGAAATATGTTTTTAGAAGAGCACTCCCCTCGCATGAACGATACAAGAGTTAAGCAGATTCTTGATAGTTCTGAAGGTAAAGATTTAACTGGTATAGCAACAGCCTGTCCCTTTTGTTTAACAATGATGATAGACGGTACAAAAACATACAATAGAGAAGATATTGCTGTTAAAGATATAGCAGAAATTATTTATGAGGCACTTTGATGATTAGGTTAAAAATCTTTTTTAAGTTTCTATTTATTCTCTTTTATCTACTCATTTTCGCAGGCTACGATGAAGCTTATGGTATTCAGTATCGAGAGAAGGATAAGAAATGTATGGAAGAATGCCATTCAAAGGATTTTTATTATAACCCCTATGGATATTTTGGGAACTTGAGGTCTCTTAAGTTAGATTATGAAACCTTCATTAAATCAAAACACGGCACCTTTAACTGTATAGACTGTCATTATGATGTAGAGGCAGGGGAGAAGACTCATTTTGTTAAAATGCCATCAATAAAATGTCAACATTGCCACATAGAAAAGGAGAAACAAACTGATTATATAAGAAAACTTTTAGCCTCAAAGGGCCTTGAGATTGATTCAAAGAAGTTAGTCTATAATGATTATATCGAAAGCTTACACGGTAAGGCATATTATTCCAATAAAAAGAACGCCCCTTACTGTTCTGGTTGCCACGACCCACATAATGCAAATCTAAAAAGCGAAACATCAACTATTTCAATGGAAAACCTTCCAAAGACCTGTGGTAGATGTCATCCCAATGAATCCTTTTCTGGAGATACTTTCCTTAAAAAGATTGCTCTTACAAGAGTAAATGGTCATAAAAAGGGAGACTCCTCCATAGACTACTCTGTTAAAAACTGTGTTGGCTGCCATGAGGGTGATGCTGGACATAGCAAAAAGATTTCTGAACCAAGTTGTAAATCCTGCCATAAGAAGAGTGGAACCTTTTTATTTTCAGATTTCCATGGGAATAATTTGTCAATAACTGTTTTTCTGCTAAATTTTGGTTTTATTTTTGGTGCGATAATTTTTATTGGAGCAGGCATAGGATATTTAGCTGGTAAACAAAAGGAGTTAAAGAAAGAAGATGAAAGCCACTAAAAGATATGGAATGGTTATTGATCTAAGAAAATGCATAGGCTGCCATAGCTGCGAGCTCTCTTGCAAACTTGAAAATAAAGTTCCTATCTCTATTTGGAGAATCTGGGTAAAGGAAGGTATAAAGGGCAACTACCCCAATGTTACAAAGGTTTATTTACCCTTACTCTGTAATAACTGTGATAATCCTACCTGTGTAACAGTATGTCCTGTAAAAGCCTCTATTAAGAGAGAAGATGGCATAGTTATAGTAGAACCCCACAGATGCATCGGATGCGGTTACTGTCTCGCTGCCTGCCCCTATGCTATGAGACACATTAATCCATTACTGGGTATAGTTCAGAAGTGCGACTTCTGTCTTCATAGAGTTACGGAAGGAGAGAGACCAGCCTGTGTCATCTCCTGTCCAAATAATGTTATGATCTTTGGAGATTTGAATGATAAAAATAGTGAGATAACTAAATTTATCACAAATAACAGTGTTACTGTTTTGAAAGAAGATACAGGTAATATCCCCTATGTTTTCTATGTCAATCTTGATGGTGCCTTAGCTGATAAAAAGGGGATGCCATAAGTTATGTTTTATTTGTGTTTGATTTGATCGGGTTAAGGGGTAACAGGAGGAACTCTAGATGGATGTAACTCTATTGTATAATGTGCCAATGCAGGAAACATTTGGTTTATATATTACCATTTATTTTTACTTAACTGGCTTAAGTGCTGGGTCCTTTATTCTATCTTCGCTAAGATACGTTTTTGGATTTGAAAAGTTTAAACCCCTTGCTAAACCAGGTGTTGTTCTTGCTGCCCTCTTACTAATTATGGCTCCTCTTGCTTTACTTCTGCACTCTGGTCACCCAATGAAGGCTTGGCATCTTTTCGTATTCATAAATCCTACATCACCTTTATCTTGGGGCTCCTTCTTATTAACAATTTACCCTATAGTATGTATCATTTATGGCTATTATATGTTTAAAGAGAATAATAAGATGGCAAAAATTTTAGGTATTATTGGAATCCCTTCAGCTATTGCTGTTCATGGTTACACTGGTTTTGTTCTTGCAGTAGCAAAAGCAAGGGTTGTATGGGCAACACCAATTATGCCTCTATTATTTCTTGTCTCAGCCATGATATCAGGTATAGCTTTAATGATGATTGTTTGCGCCATACAGGGTTATTTTTTTACTAAAGAGAAAAAGATTAGCTCAGAACTACTTTTTACTCTTGGAAATATGCTTATATGGATAATTATCTTCGACCTTTTCTTGGTTTTATCAGATATGGTCACTCACTACATGGGACATAAAGAAGGAATACACGCCACTATTCATATGACTACTGGTTTTTTTGGCTTTACCTTCTTAATCTTAGAAGTCTTAATAGGAAAGATAATACCTATGATAATCTTTGCTATACCTAAATTTAGAAAAAACTGGATATATGTTTTAACTGCAGTTGTTATTATGATAGGTATCTTTATCATGAGATATAATGTAGTAGTCGGTGGCGAACATATTCCTTTAGTATAGAGGACACTATGGATATTAAAAGAAGGGAATTTTTAAAACTTACAGGGCTAATAGGGATAGGTAGTGTAGTCCCCTTTAATACAGAGGAAAGCAATCCTTACAATTTGTGGAAGCCCTTCCCACCTTCTCGACTTGAGAGAGCTGAGTCTATCTGCCCACTCTGTGATAGTTACTGCAAGTTAGAAATATTAAAAAAGAGGGAAAATATTTTTTCTATCATTAATAAAGATAAAAAGGGATTGTGTCCCAAGATATTTGCTTATCATAACATTATTTATAACGAAGGTCGTATAAAAACTCCTCTAATAAGAAAAGGCGATAAGGGAAAGGTAATTTTTAACCCCCTTGATTATGATAGAGCCTTAGAGATACTAAAAGAAAGATTTAATAAAGATAGATTTCATACAATAGCCTATGCAAAGGGTGAAGGTGACAGATATTATCTCTCAAGTATGTCCAAAAAGATTAGTTTTTATCAAGAGAGCTCACTAAAAACATTCATTGGCGCTGATAAGGTCTATTTTGATATAGAGAATGCCGATTTAGTATTAAATTTTGGTGGAGATATTGTTAATTATGGTAATTTTATCGAGGTATCAAACTATCTAATAGAAAGTGGTAGAAAGGTTATTTCTTTTTCTCCCATGGTTACAAGAGGAACAGCCTTAGGTGAAAGATGGATACCAACCAATATTTCTGAAATCCCTTATCTAATATCTCTTATCACTAATGCCTTAAGTAAAAGTCCAAACATTAATTACGAAGAAGTTTACAAAAGATTAAATATTAATCAATCTGACTTTTCAGAGCTTATAACAAAAATTAAAAGCTCCAAGAGAGTTTGTCTAACCTTTGATAGCTATCTTACAGATACAGTCGAAGGGATGAGAGCACTAATATCCATTATAAATTTAGCAAAAAATCTTAATTCTCTAAATAAAGAAGGTGGCACCTTTTTTTATAACAATCCAATTACTTCAAGACCTTTTAATATCTTAACAGAAGATATACACACTTTATTTATTTATGGGATAGACCCTATTCTCACTGACTACTATTATGGATTGGTAGAAAGGTTAAAAAGCATACCATTTATAATTTATATGGGTAGTCATCATTCAGAGATATCAAAATATGCAGACCTTATATTACCAATTAACTTCTTTACAGAAAAGGAAGAGCTTTATATCAAGAGAGATAAAAAAGGTTTTTATGCAATGATTACTACTCCTTCTATTGAGGGCGGTGTGGAATCAGTTGAGCTTAGGAAAAAAGATAATATTGAGCTTATATTTCAGAAAATTCTTAATTTCAAAGCTCCCTTTGGCATAAAAGATGTTTCTGAAATTGCAATAACTCTTGACAGCAAGTTACCAACAAGAAAAGCATATATTAACTCCTCTTTAAAATCCATAAAGATATCAATGGTATCTCCTCAAATAGATAATAAGGAAATAATAGAAAACAAAGAGGAGTTGTCTTTTTATCTTTACGAAGACAATATCTTAAGTTTTTCCACAAGAGGTAGTAAATGGGCTGAAGAAACTTCAAACTTTAATAGAGTATTTATTAATAAAAACCTTGCTGAAAAATATAAAATAAAGCATGGAGATTTGATAGAGATAAAAACAGAGACCAAAGATTTAAAGGTTAAATGCTTTGTAATGGAAGGAATAGCAAATAATACTATAGCCCTTAGGAGATTTAAGGTTCCAGCAGATATTAATCACTATACAAATAGGAAAATTAATTTTAAAAGTAAGGATAAGGAGATTAAATATATCTGGTGGAATAATGAAGATATTAGTTTAAATGATATTTCTAAGACCCAAAATTACGGGCAACCTTTATATAGTTGTAAAATAATCTCCATCAAAAAGGCTTAATGGAGCTCGAAATGAATAATAGTTATAAGTATGCTATAGTACTCGTGTCAATTATAATAGTGGTTAGCATATCTATACTTCTAAAAACGACCACATCTTCTAATTTTTATTGCGGACTGTGTCATTTCAAAGAGAAGAATCTTGTAAGAACCTCCTTTGCCCATAACCTAAAAAACTCTACCTGTGCAGGCTGTCATGATGAATCAGCTTTTAGCATATCAAAACATTTCAATAGCAGTCCTGAATTTGTCAATAAAAGATGCGAAAGTTGTCACGAGAAGATTAGATTTGAAAAGGAAGTAAAGGGCAAAAAAATTATAAAGATGAACCATTATGCCCACATGGACGGTAAAAAGACAAACATGAAATGTCTTGAATGCCATTCAAATGTTGCCCATGACATTAGTAACTACTCAACCAATAGACCTTCTATGGTTGGCTGCTTTACTGGTGAGTGCCACGCAAAAGAAAAAGATCTGAAGAAATGCGACTACTGTCATTATGTAAAATTAGTTTACCCAGAAAAATAGATTAATAGTAAATTCTTTTAAAACCTAATTTTTTTGCCATCTCAAGGACGTTAGAAAGCTCTTTCTTAGTTATTCTTCTATCAAGGGGTGGGAATGTGGCCGCTCTAAAGCATGGATAATACTGATCCATTATATTTATGTAAGTTTCTAGGGAAATCTCCTCTGCAATAAATTTTAATAGTTCATCTGATCCAGATATATTTTCTGGCAATACAAGATGCCTAATAAGAACTCCTCTTAAAGCAATGCCATCATTAATTACTAAGTCACCTACTTGCCTATGCATCTCCTTTATTGCTATCTTTGACACATCTACATAATTTTTTATACCTGATAGCTCCTCTGCTATTTTATTATCAAAATACTTAAAATCAGGCATATAAATATCTACAACTCCATCTAAAATTTTAAGAGTACTGAGAGATTCGTAGCCACCACTGTTATAAACTAATGGAATAGAAAGACCTTTTTTAGAGGCAATATATACTGCCTCAATTATAAAGGGTATCTGATGGGTAGGAGTAACAAGGTTTATATTATGGCAGCCCTGTTTTTGAAGATTAAGCATAATATCTGAAAGACTCAATATATCTATCTCTTTTCCCTCTCCTAACTGACTAATGCTATAATTTTGGCAATAAATACATCTTAGATTACAGTAAGTAAAAAATATTGTACCTGAACCCCTATAACCTGTTATAGGCGGCTCTTCGCCAAAATGGGCGCCATAGCTTGATATGTAAGGTCTATTTCCTACTCTACAAAACCCCCTTTCCTTATTAATCCTGTTAACTTTACAATTGTTTGGACAGAGTGTGCAGGAGGTTAAAAGGTCGTATAATTTATCAATTTTATCTTTAAACTCATTTAAGCTTAAGGACAAATATCTTGCTAACATATTATAAATATAACTCCTTTGGAAGTCTTTGTGGCTTTAATTTTTCGTTTAAACAGGCTATAGTCACAAAGGCTTCACAGATAATATCTTCACCCCTTTTTATCTGATTCTTTATCAACATGGTAACCTTTTTTAACTCTGCAATTTCAGTATGAACTTCCAATATATCACCTAAATAAGCGGGTTTTTTATAACTAATCTCAATATGAGAGACCACGAACAAAACCCCATTTTTGTGTAGCTCTGAAACATTTATACCCCTCTCAGCAAGAAACTCTGTTCGCCCTCGCTCTAAATACTTAAGATAATTTGCATGATATACAATCCCACCAGCATCAGTATCTTCATAGTAAATCTTAACTTTTATCATAGCCATAAATTTAACCTCCAACTTTAATAAAGTTTTTCCTTAGCATATTATTTTATTGTATAATTTGGAATAGATAATGAAAAGTCTATTGTGTTAAGGACAAAAGATGGAAAACTACAAATATTACTCAGATAATTGTTTTGTTTGCGGAAAAAACAATATTGATGGTTTACATCTTAAAATAGAAAAATTAGATAGTAAAGCTCTTATCAAAGGGAAGATAGATAAAAAATTTCAGAGTTTCAAAGAGATAGTTCATGGTGGGATAATAAGCTTAATAATTGATGAGGTTTTATGGTATGCCTTTTATTTTAATGGAATTGTAACAGTAACAAGAAAGCTTGAGATAACATTTAAAAGACCTCTAAAAACAGATGCAGAGTTTACCTGTATGGGGTGGATAAATAGGAAATTAGAGGAAAAACTTTTTGAGGGATTAGCAAATATTGAAGATGAGGGTGGACTTATTGCTTCTGCTAAGGGAACCTTTTATGTAAAGGAAGATTTAAAAGATCAGATCGTAATTTTCTTTGATAAAACCTGATTTCTCAAAAATATCTATAAGATCCTTAATAATCTGAGCAGTAACACCAAATACCCGAAAAGACTCGAAAGTGTAAATATAATTGGTCCTTACATCTCCATCTTTTGAATGGATCAGCTCTTTATGTCTTATAAGAAAATCTTTTAAAGGAATTAGATATATATCATCAATCTCATCTTTGTTGAAAGAATAGGGACAGAAATAGGGTATTTTAGCGAGGAAGGTGGATATATGAAAGTGTGTAATGCTAACATAATCATCAAGCTGACCAAAGATTAAGACCTCATCTTTAGGAATACCAATCTCTTCTTTTAGCTCCCTTAGAGCTGTATCAAGTTTTGTCTTATCTTCATTATCACATCTACCCCCAGGAAATGAGACCTCACCTTTATGATGACTCAAATTAAGAGACCTTTTCGTTAAAAGAACTGAGATTTTATCATTAAAAATAAGAGGTACTATTACAGAAGCAGGTTTATAGTGAGATTCGGCTATAACTCTTCTCTCTCTTTTATTCAGAAAGCCTATAAGTACTTCTATTCTCATAGAATTATTTATCTTTTTCAGGATATCTTTCTAAAGAACAGGAGGTGAACTCTTTGTGTTCCTTGGTTAGCTCTATCAATCTTTTTTCTATATCTCTTAACTGTTCAGTGAGGCACTTAATAACTTGTGCTTCTGGATCTGGCAACTTCTCATCAATTTTAACCTTTGTCTCTCCTCTGTAGGTAATTCTTCCTGGAACCCCAACAACAGTTGAGTCATCAGGCACATCTTTAACAACCACTGACCCTGCACCTATAAGACAATTATTTCCTATTACAATTGGCCCTAATATTTTTGCTCCTGCTCCTATCACTACATTGTTACCTATGGTAGGATGTCTTTTGCCTTTTCTCCAGGAGGTACCACCCAATGTAACGCCATGATAGATAGTTACATCATCACCAATCTCTGCGGTCTCACCTATAACAACTCCCATACCATGATCTATAAAGAATCTTCTTCCTATTTTCGCACCTGGATGTATCTCTATACCTGTAAGAAACCTTGCAATATGAGATACAAACCTTGCCAAAAAGAAAAACTTCTTATTCCATAGATAATGAGAGAGCCTATGAAAAATGAGAGCATGAAATCCAGGGTAGCACAATATAACCTCTATAAATGTTCTAGCCGCAGGGTCTCTCTCAAAAACACAGGAGATATCTTCTTTAAATTTATCTATCAATTTTTTCATAGTTATTTTGTTGCCGTTGGAAAATATATCTCTACTGTAGTTCCTTCATTCTTTTTGCTCTTGTATAATACTTTGGAGTTATGTAAAAGAGTTACTTTCTTTAAAATACTTAATCCCACGGTAATTATATCTCTTCTTTTTGCTAAAAAAACATTTTTTGTATTAAAATACTCATTAATTTGTTGTAAGGTCTTATCTGCTATACCCTGCCCGCTGTCCTTCACTCTTAGAACAGCATAACCATCTTCTTGACTTAAAGAAATAGTTATAACTCCACCCTCAGGTGTGTATTTGATTGAGTTTCTCATAATATGCATTATCATCTGAATTAATATAAGATGCTCTCCTTTAATTATTATTGGTATTTCCGTTAGATCAAGGATTAATCTCAATCTCTTTTCTTCTAGCTCTTTTTCTACTCTTGTAGTGACAGTCTTCACTATCTGGTTTAGTTCTACATCCTTGAATAAAAAGGCATCTCTATCTAAATCTAACTTAGTAAGAAGTATCAAGTCATCAATGGTATTGTAAATCTTTTCAGCGCAGGTTAGCATAATATTGAGACTTTGTTCTTGAAGAGGTGTAAGCTCTCCCAACTCTCTATTCTTCATTAACTTTAAATACCCAAATAGTGGTGTTAAGGGGGTCTTAAAGTCATGAGATATGCTCTGAAGGAAACTGCTTTTTATCGCCTCCGATCTCTCAAGCTCTTTATATGCCTCTTCTAATTCAAGGGTTTTCTCTTGTACCTTCTTTTCTAAATTATTTTTTATCTCTTCTAACTCAGCAGTAACCATCTCAAGCTGCTGGTTGGTTGATTGAAGCTCTTCATTCATGCTCTCCATTTCGTCAATCTGCCTTTTTAGTTGAAGATCTGTATTTTTAATCTTTTCAAAATTTTCAATAAGTGTTTTAGAAATATTTTTTAAATCATCATTGCTAAAGGAGTTTATATCTATACCAAAAAAGTCTTTGTTGTTTTCTATGTTTTTTACTAACTTCTTTAGTAACAAGGTATCTCTCAGTATTTTTTTATAGAGGATAAAAAGAAGAGAAAGTATAGATACTAATGATAAAAAACCTATAAAAACTTCTGTATTCTTATGTTTATTAAATCTTTTCGTAAGATTTTTTTGTAGAGTGTTTTCCATAGCATTAAAAGAGTTTTTTAAAATATATATCTTGTTCATCAAAAGCCTTTTTAAGTCATAGAGATTTTTTTTAGATTCCTTGTCAACATTCAACTTATATAGAGCCTCTTTAAAAGCAGAGACTGAAGTAAATAGCTCGTCCTTTTCATTTAAGACCTTCTTAATAAATGTGTCTGAAGTGGAATGACACCCAACACAACCATATTTAGCAAGATTATGTTCTAGTGAAGTAGAAAGTTTATCAAGTTTGCTCAAGAAAAGAGGTTGTATCTTATCTAAAGCACCTTTGTCATGTCCCTGCCTTTCTAAATCATAGAAAAACCGGTCAATATCCTCATTTACCTCCCATAACTGTTCTCTAATAAGGAGTATATTGTTGTGTACGTATAACATCTCTTTTAAAGAACTATCCTTCCAAATATTATAAGAGAACGTAAAAAAAACCAATAGGAGATAGACTATACTTAAAATGATAAAAGATTTTCTCACGTTTTTATTTTAACATTTTTTATATTATTAAAATAGGAATTTTGTTTTACTTTTTAATATTTTTTTGATAAATTTCAAGATATGTCTTTTGATAATGAGGTCTTTTCAAATATAAAGGAAAGAAGGACAGTTAGGAACTTTTCAGATGAAGATATTTCAATATCTATCCTTGAAAAACTTATAGAAGCAGGTAGTTATGCTCCATCAGGGCATAATAATCAACCATGGAGATTTATAATAGCTAAAAATAGAGAGTTTAAGGATCAACTTGCCCAATATACAATCTACGGCGATATCATAAAAAAGGCAAATAGTCTTATACTCGTCTTTATGGATAAAGAACATTCCTATCATAGAGAGAAAGATTTGATGGCTATTGGTGCTGCAATACAAAATATACTTCTTTACGCCTACTCTATCGGTATAGGAACCACCTGGCTAGGAGAGATTCTTAAAAATGCAGAAACAATAAGAGAGTTGTGTCAGTTGTCTAATAGATATGAGCTCTGTTGTGTAATTGCCTTGGGCTGGATAAAAAATAAAAACAAAAGAGTTCAAAGAGAACCTATATCAAAGCTGATACTTAAGGTTATATAAATAATCATAGGGGGATTTATGAAGGCAGTCATTATGGCTGGAGGTTTTGGAACAAGGTTAAGACCATTAACCCAAAATATACCTAAGCCAATGGTGCCACTCGTAAATAAGCCCATGATGGAACATATAATGAACTTGTTAAAGAAACATAACATAAAAGATCTAATAGTACTTCTTTTCTTTCAAGGCGAGGTTATTGAAAATTATTTTAAAGATGGAAAAGATTTTGGTCTTAATATTAAATACATTCTTCCAAAAGAAGATTATGGTACAGCAGGAGCTGTTAAGCTTGCTGAGAAATATATAGACGATACCTTTCTTGTAATATCCGGTGATGTCTTAACAGACTTTAACCTTAATGAAGCTATAAATTTCCACAAAAAAAATAGGGCCGATGCATCTATTCTTCTCACAAGAGTCGAGAACCCATTACCCTTCGGTATAGTAATTACTGAAAAAAGCGGCAAGATAAAGAAGTTTTTAGAAAAACCGAGTTGGGGAGAAGTTTTTAGCGATACTATTAACACAGGTATTTATATACTTGAGAAAAATGTCTTTGATTTTATACCACAAAATAAAGAGTTTGATTTTAGCAAAGACCTCTTTCCTTTAATGATGACAAAGAAGAAAAATCTATTTGGTGTCCTTATGGAGGGTTATTGGAAAGATGTGGGAAACCTAACGGAATATAGATTAGCTCATTTAGATATCCTTGATAAAAAAGTTACTATAGATATTCCTTATAAAAGGGTAAATAAAAAACTTTATTTAGGACAAAGAAGTACCTTAGACTACACTGTCTCAATAGAAGGATTAGCGATTATAGGTAATAACTGTAAGATCGAGAAAAATGTTGTTATAAGAAACTCTATTATTGGTAACAATACGGTTGTTGAAGAAGGCGCAAAAATTTTTGACTCTGTAATATGGGACAATGTATATATAGGAAGATTATCAGAACTAAAGGAAAGCGTAATAGGTTTTAACACGGTCATAAAAGAAGGCGCTCATCTATCGGAAGAAGTGTTTGTAGCAGATAGTTGCACCATAGGTAGATTTAGCTTACTAAAACCTGGTGTTAAGGTTTGGCCCATGAAAACAGTGGAAGATGGCGCAATACTTGCCAGTAGTTTAATCTGGGGGGAGAGTTGGTCAAAATCAATATTTGGTCCCTATGGTGTATGTGGTTTAGCCAATTTCGAGATAACCCCTGAGTTTGCAGCAAAATTAGGTGCCGCTTACGGTGCAACCTTTAAAAAAGGCGATACCATCGCTACATCAAGAGATCACCATCCTGCCTCAAGAATGATAAACAGAGCCTTCATGACTGGTGTTCTCTCTACAGGAGTTAATGTACATGATTATGGAGTTATTCCTGTAGCTGTAGCAAGATTTCTTACCAAAAACTTTGGAGAGGTTGGTGGAGTCTACACAAGAAAATCTCCCTTCGACCCCGATATTATTGATATGAAGTTTTATGAAGAGAGGGGAATTGATATCGGTACCAGTAAAGAAAAGGCTATTGAACGCTTTTTCTTAGGTGAAGATTTTAGAAGAGTCGGAATAGAAGATACAGGGAGGATATCGTTTCCTAATGATTTTATTGAAAGTTATAGAAAAGGATTTTTAAGTAAGATCAATGTCTCAAATATTAGTAAAAGAAAATTTAAGATTGTCATAGACTTCTCCCATGGAAGTGCGTCAAACATCTTCCCTTCAATCCTTGCTAAACTTAATTGCGAGTTAATTGCCCTTAATGCAAACTTAGAAAGCACAAAACTTACAAAAACTAAACCAGAATTTGAAAACTCTTTAAACCAGCTAAGCAATATAGTTAGATCAATCGAAGCAGATTTAGGTGTCTTTCTTGATGCTGGCGGAGAAAAAATATATCTGATTGATGAAAAAGGAGAGATCTATAATGGTGTTATAAACCTTTTAACTATACTATCCATGCTTTTTCAATGTGAGTCAAACTTAAAAAGGATAGCTGTCCCTGTTAACGCATCAATGGTAGTAGAAGATTTAGCAAAAAAATATGCTGTTGAAACAGTTAGAACAAAAACATCCAGTCGTGCTATAATGGAATCATCTCTTATGAAAGATGTATTCTTCGTTGGGGAAAATTATGGTGGTTATGTCTTCTCAGATTTCTTGCCAGCCTTTGACGGGATGTATTCAATTATTAAGGTGCTTGAATATTTATCTTATTTAGATACTACCCTATATGAGATAAAAAAGACAATCCCCTATACCTATATGATTAGTGATACCGTACCCTGTTCTTGGGAAAAGAAGGGGTTTGTTATGAGGTATCTTGTTGAGAAAACTAATAAAATGAATGTTGAGTTAATAGATGGTATTAAAGTAATAAAAGATGGTGGATGGTACCTTGCTATCCCTTCACCAGATAAAGCCTATTTCAATATATATGCAGAAGCTTTTGACAAAAAAAAGGCTGAGGAGCTTATAAAAGAAATAAGAGAACTTGTCAACGAAGGCTTGGAGGCTTAATATGAATCAGATAAAGTTTGGTACCTCTGGGTGGAGAGGCATTATTGGAGAAGAGTTTACTCTTGAAAGGGTTAGAGTAGTTATTCAGGCAATAGCCGATTATCTCACAAGGGAAGGTTTAAGAGAGAAAGGCCTTATTGTTGGACATGATAGTAGATTCATGGGAGAATGGTACTCAAAAGAGGCAGTTAAAATATTATCGGCTAATGGAATAAAGTCTTACATTACCTCAAGAGAGACACCAACCCCTGTTATATCCTATGAGATATTGAGGAGAAAAGCAGCAGGTGCAATAAATTTTACTGCCAGCCACAACCCGCCTGAATACAACGGTATAAAGTTTTCACCTCAGTGGGGTGGACCAGCATTACCAGAGACTACAAAGTGGATAGAATCAAGGGCTAACGAGCTTTTAGGTCAAGTAACCTTTAAAGAAAGTCTATCCTATGAAAAGATTGTTAAAGAAAAGATAGTTGAGGTTATTGACCCATCTCAGAACTATATAGATAAATTGAAAGAAAAGATTGACTTTAAAGCTATAGCTGCTTCTCAAATCAAGATAATTATAGATCCAATGTATGGTACTGCAAGAGGTTACATAGACAGAGTATTAGAAGAAGAAGGTCTAAAATGTAAGGTAATACATGATTTTAGAGACCCCTACTTCGGTGGTTCAGCCCCAGACCCCATGGAAAACAATTTAAAAGAGATGATTAGTTGGTTAAAAGAAGAAAAAAAGCTACTTTTAGGTGTTGCTACCGATGGTGATGGAGACAGGTTCGGCATAGTTGATAGAGGGGGTATCTTTATAATACCTAACTTAATTCTTGCTATCATTTATTATTATCTACTTAAAAATAAAGGAATCTTAGGTGGAGTAGGACGTTCTTACGCAACCACACATTTACTTGATAGAATTGCAAGAAAGTTTAATCAGCCTGTTTATGAGACACCTGTAGGTTTTAAGTACATTGGTGAGTTGATAGCCAACGGTAAAATTGTTCTTGGCGGAGAGGAAAGTGCTGGTCTTTCAATATACGGACATGTGCCAGAAAAAGACGGCATTTTAGCAGCCTTACTCGTAGTAGAGATTGTATCTAAAAGAGGGCTCTCTGTCATAGATCTTGTTAAGGAGGTTTTTCAAGAGGTGGGGCCTCTTTATTCTGACAGAAAAAATTTCCTCATAACCCCAGAAATCAAGGAAAGATTCAAAGAAAAGCTTCTAAATATACCACGTTCATTTGGTGGACTTAAGGTGATAGATAAAAAAGAGATAGACGGGGTTAAAATTTATTTAGAAAAAGACTGCTGGCTACTTTTTAGAGAATCTGGTACAGAGCCTGTTATAAGAATATATGCAGAAGCAGAAAGTAAAGATACTCTAAATGTTTTGCTGGAAAGCGCAAAAAAATTTATATTTGGAGATGAATAATAATGATATTTAAGCGTTTTGTCACAGGTCCCCTTGAGGTTAATTGCTATTTAATAGCCGATGAAGAGACAAAAGAAGGTTGTATAATAGACCCCGGTGATAACGGTGAGGAGCTTTATCGTTATATCGTATCATCGGGAATAAATTTGAGATATATAATAAACACCCATTGTCATTTTGACCATGTAGGTGGCAATAAGATTCTTAAAGAAAAGACAGGCGCAAAATTTGCAATTCACGAAGCAGAGAAACCATTGCTCGAAAGAGCTGATGTAGGTGCTAAGCTATGGGGATTCGATATAGATACATCTCCCTCTCCAGATCTATATTTAAAAGATGGTGATATTTTAAAAATTGGCAACATAGAAATCTTAGTAATACACACACCAGGCCACTCTCCTGGCAGCATATGTTTAAAAATTGAAGATATAATTATAACTGGTGATACTCTCTTTGCTGGTGGCATAGGAAGAACTGATTTTCCTGGCGGTAGCTATGAAGATATAATTAAATCTATCAAAGAAAAAATATTCGTCTATCCAAATGATACAAAAATATATCCTGGACATGGTCCAGCAAGCACTATAGAAAACGAAAAAATTTATAATCCATTTTTTTAGGGGGTGATTTAAATGAGAAAGTTTATCTGCCTCACTATTTTATTAGTAACAATAGTTTTTGCAAATTCCCTCTTTGCACAGCAACAAGCCCAAACTAAAGAACCTGTTAAAAAGGAGGTTAAAGAGGAAGAAACCTTTCTTCCCCATAGGGATATTCAAGATATACCAGTCCCCTACTCTATGAAATTAGACAAAGATAACACCTTTATCTTTGAGACAAAAGGCATAAAAGTAGGAGTAATATCTTATAGAGGCAGGGTAGATGGTTATTCCCTTGCAGAGTCCCTTAAAAATAGCCTCATAGAAGAAAAATGGACCTTGCAAAATGTATTAAATTATAAAAACACCTCAAGCTTGAGCTTTGTAAAGGACCAAAGAAATCTCATAATTTTTATAGAAGAAGGGCTTTTTAGCACTCGTCTCGAGCTAAGGGTAGGGTTAATGAATCAATAACTAAAATGGGGGGGCAGAGATAGTTGGCTTACATACAAACATCTCAACCCCCTCTTTTTAACCTTAAGTTTCGAAAACTACTTTTCCATTGCTATATTTCACAACAATTTTTTCACCTTCCTTTATAGAATTTTTAAGGATCTCTTTGGCAAGACTGTTTTGAACCTCCCTTTGTATTAGTCTCTTTAAAGGTCTTGCACCAAAGGCTGGATCAAAGCCTTCCATAGCAAGAAAGTTCTTAATACTTTCATCAAATATTATTTCTATATCCTTACTCTTGAGGGTTTTCTGGATATTTTTAAGCTGAATATCCACAATCTTCTTGATGTGTTCTCTCTCAAGCCTATGAAATATGATAATCTCATCTAATCTATTTAAAAACTCTGGCTTAAAATACTCTTTTAGTAAGTTACTAACCTTATCTGTTATTTCTTCAAAACTCAAAGTTTCATCAAGAATATAGGGACTTCCAATATTTGATGTCATTATGATTATACTATTCTTAAAATCTACAGTTCTGCCTTTACTATCTGTTAATCTACCATCATCAAGAACCTGAAGCAGTATATTAAAAACATCAGGGTGGGCCTTCTCTATCTCATCAAGTAGGATTACTGAGTAGGGTTTTCTTCTCACCGCTTCGGTTAGATATCCTCCCTCTTCGTAACCCACATAGCCTGGAGGAGCACCAATCAGTTTAGCAACAGAATGTTTCTCCATAAATTCTGACATATCAAGCCTTATTATAGCCTTCTCCGTATCAAAGAGAAATTCTGCTAATGCCTTAGCAAGCTCTGTCTTTCCTACACCTGTAGGTCCTAAAAATAAAAAGGAACCAATAGGTCTATTAGGATCTTGCAATCCTGCCCTATTTCTTCTTACAGCATCTGATATAGCAATGATTGCATCTCTTTGCCCAACTACTCTATCAGAGAGTCTATCCTCCATATTTATTAATTTTTCCTTCTCTCCTTCTAAAAGCTTTGCAACAGGAATACCTGTCCATCTTGAGAGTACATGGGCGATGTCTTCTTCATCTACCTCTTCTTTTAGCATCTTTCTATTATTTTGAATAT
>FMJZ01010409.1_pt1 | contig 36031 bp, 33 predicted proteins | sample 1987881 | NCBI WGS metagenome assembly FMJZ01 (sample SAMEA4378227, study PRJEB15110) | soil metagenome | biome: soil; feature: Field; material: Soil | place: India | collected 2015-03-11 | depth 0 m
TTGCAAGCAGCACTTGCATCCCTTAGGCAGGCAGAAGCTCAACTTGAAGCAGCAAAGGCAAGCGAGGCAGTTGTTGAGCAGCGTCGCGCTGAAGTCATTGCCGCCCGCGCTGCTTTGGCTCAAGCAGAAGCAGCATATAAACAGGCATTGGCTAATGCCCAGCAAGTTCAAATTCGTGAAGCAGACATCAAGACTGCAAAATCGCAAGTTCAAAGGGCGCTCGCTCAACTCCGAAACGCTCGCATACAATTGGCTGACACCGTTATTGTCGCTCCAAGGGATGGTGTCATCATTGAGAAACTCGTCGAGGAAGGCACGGTCATCAGTTCAGGCATGTCCGCCTTTGCGCAAGGGACGACAATTGTTCGGTTGGCTGACATGAGCCGAGTTTTCGTGGACGCCGAAGTCGCTGAGTCTGATATCGCCTCGGTCTGGGCTGGTCAAAAAGTTGATATCACCATTGATGCTTTCCCAAGCGAAATTTTTGAAGGCAAGGTCGTCCGAATTGACCCGCAAACGACCATTGAGCAAAATGTCGTCTATGTCCATGTGCTCGTTGAACTTGAAATGCCTGATGAAAGGCTCAAGCCTGGTATGAGTGCAACTTGTGAGTTCCAAGTTGAGCGAAAGGAAAATGTGCTTGCCGTCCCCAATGAAGCCATCAAGGAAGACGAAAACGGAAGAACTTACATTGAAATAGCCAAGCACCTCAACCCTCGCCCAGAAGTTGAGCGCCGGTATGTTGAAATTGGTCTCCAAGGAACGGCAATGACAGAAATTGTCAAGGGATTGAAAGAAGGCGAAGAGGTCATCACTTTGTTCGCAACACCACAGCAAATTCAGCCGCAAATGGCAGGAGGTTTCGGCATGAGAGGGATGATGGGAACGCCGATGGGAGGGATGAGAGGATTGATGAGGCGGTAACGAAGCGGGCAATGTGCGAATCTTGACGTGTAATCCATCAAGCGTGAAGAGCCAAAGGGAGGTGTCTTTTGTTGATTGAGGTCATTGACCTGCACAAGGAATATCGCATGGGCGAAGTCAGAATCCCCGCTTTGAGGGGAGTAAACTTGACAATCCACAAGGGTGAGTTCGTCGCCATAATGGGACCTTCCGGTTCTGGCAAAAGCACCTTCATGCACATCATCGGCTGCCTTGACAAACCCACAAGAGGTCTCTACCTGTTGGAAGGGACGGATGCGACGAAACTTGACGACGACGAACTTGCAGAAATCCGAAACCGAAAGGTTGGGTTCGTATTCCAACAATTCAACTTGCTGCCCCGTATGACTGCATTTCAGAATGTCATGCTCCCGATGGTTTACGCAGGTGTCTCGCGCAAGGAACGAGAGGAACGAGCAAGATACTTACTTGAGCGGGTCGGTCTAGCTGACAGAATGCAACATTACCCAACTCAAATGTCTGGCGGTGAGCAGCAGCGTGTCGCTATAGCAAGGGCATTAGCGAACGACCCAATCCTGATTTTGGGCGACGAACCGACAGGTAACCTTGACACTCGCACAGGTGAGGAAATCATGGCACTTTTTCAAGATTTGCACGCCGAAGGACGAACCATAGTTATCGTCACTCATGAACCCGACATCGCCAAACATTGCCAACGCATTGTCAGGTTCAGAGACGGCAGAGTCGTCGGCGATGAAAAAGTTGAGAACCCAACGGACGCAAGGGCAGTTTTGGCGAATTTGTGAAGCGTTTGTCTCAATCACTTCCGTTGCCTTAATCTCCTCACTTAAGTTGCCAATCCACTAATAAAACCTCAGCCGTTTTAAATCCCCTTGCAGCCACATCAATAAATCGCTGCCCCATTTATCGCAAAAAACTATTTGACCTTCAGACTTTTTGCTCGGAAAATTGATTTTGGTTTCGGCGGGGACGGTGCCGGTGCGCCCCTCGGGCTGCAAACCTGACGGCGGAACGCAAAGCGTTCCGGCTGGGTTCAACTCCCCGCCCCGCCTGAAGCGATATCGTAAAACTGTCAAGGAGGTGCTTTTGATGGCGAAATTGAGGATTCGCATCACATATTGCGTTCCATGCGGGCATCAACCCCATGCTTTTCAACTTGCTAACCAACTGCTTGGTGACTACGGAATGAAGTTCAATCGCGATATGGAACTTACGCTCGTCCCCGCTGACAAAGGCGAATTTGATGTCTATATCAATGACGAAAAAGTCTTCTCGCGCCACGAAACCCAACGCTTTCCGACCTCTGACGAAATCAAGCAAGCAATTGAGCAACACCTTGTTGCTGCTGGCTAACACTATCGGGGGGGGCACGCTTTGTGCCCCTCCCTTCCAAGATGCTGAAGAGGTGATTTTCATGTTCATGTATCGGGTTGCATTTACGCTCATTGAGTTGTTGGTTGTCATCGCTATCATCACCGTTCTCGCCACTTTGCTCTTTCCCGTTTTTTCAGCAGCGCGAGAAAAAGGGCGGCAGATAACTTGCCTAAGCAACGTGCGACAGTTAGGCATGGCATCAGTTATGTATGCCCAAGATTGGGACGATTGGTATTTGCCAGCATGCTTGCATCCCAACATGGATGCGACGAAACCTGCTATCGCCCTTTGGTTTCAACTTATTCAACCCTACTTGAACAACTGGGAGTTAATCAAGTGTCTGTCTCATGGAGGCGGTGCGGGTTACAAAGGCATTGCGGGTAGTTACGGCTATGTTTGTTCGGGCACTTCCGATGACCCTAACGATCCAAACTTTGCTGGTTTCCCTTGGTTTGGCACCTTGGCTCAAATCCACAATCCTGCCCGGATGATTTTATTCGCTGAAATTCCGCTGGCAGGTTGCCGCGCTTGTCCTCTCTATCACACCCACACTCCTGTCTTGCACATGCACTTTTGGGCTCGCCCTGTTGACCACACCCGCCATATGCAAGGTGCTAATTACGCCTTCTTTGATGGACACGCCAAGTGGTTTCGCTACGAGGTGACCTTGCAGCCACACAACATGTGGAAGAACCTTCCGTGAGATGAACCCAATCGTAAGGGACGCAATCCAGGAGAGGGGAACTCACGCTGAGCAGTTTAACGACCATCGGGGCACAAGTTAATGTGCCCGAAAAACTAAGGAGGTGCTTTGAGATGCGCCGTTGGGTTTTAGCGGTCATGCCTGTTGTTATGGCAGCGGTCGTTATCGCTGACGATGCATGTCGTTGTGGGGACAACCAATTGCCTTCCACCCGCACATTGACCGTGAAGTTCAACTACAAAGCCGTCGTGCCAAACATACCTCATAATGCTAAGGTCGTGGAATTGTGGTTACCATTGCCATCCGACAGTGAATGGCAAACGGTGCGCAATGTCCAAGTGTCAAGTCCTGTTCCTCACCACATCACTCAAGAGCAAAAGTTTGGTAACCGCATGATCTATGTGCGGGACGAGGGACAGGGGGCGAGGGGTACATTGGATGTTTCGGTAAGTTTTGTTGTGGAGAGGAAAGAAGTTCGGGTGCTTAGAAGCGATGGAAAAGTTGTGAAAACTTCCTCGTGCCCGCCCAATTGCAACTGTGTCCATTGTCGCGCCAATAAAACCTTGGTGAATTTGAGTTTGAAACCCGAAACCCTTGTTCCTGTCGGCGGACGCTTCTTGACAATTGCCAAAGAGGTCACACAGGGCAAAAAGACGGGGTTGGAAAAATTGAGGGCGCTGTTTGAGCATGTCGTTGCAACGATGCAGTATGACTACAAACGCGAATCTCCCAAGTTGGGTGAGGGGGATGCCGTGTTCGTCTGCGATTTCAAAAAGGGCAACTGCTCCGACCTGCATTCCTACCTGATTTCACTTGCTCGCAGTTTGGGCATCCCTGCCTACCTTGAATATGGTTTCCCTCTCGTGGGCATCCCATTACCTGAACCAATGCCGAAGGAAGGCAAAATTGCAGGCTACCACTGTTGGGCTTGGATTTACGACGAGCAAATTGGATGGTTTCCCGTTGATGCTTCTGACGCTCGCCGTTGGATAGATGCAGGCAAACCTGAGGTTAAAGATTTTCTGTTTGGCAACTTGGTGTTGGAGCGAAGCGCTGTCGCTTTCAGTCGCGGTCGCGACATTGTGCTTAACCCACCGCAAAAGAGTCAACCGCTCAACTACTTCATCTACCCCTACGCTGAGGTGGATGGTAAAACAGTCAAGGTGGAGTGGGAGTTGAGTTACGAGTTACAGGATACATCGCAAACCCCGAATTAAGGACTAACGAGGGAAACGAAAAGGACAAGGGATGGGCATTAAATATAGCACTGCGCTTTCGCACAGCAACTTTTCGAAAGTTTGCGATTGCTGTCCTGAAGTAAGATGCAGGCTGGGCAAGTTTTGATTTCAAATCACCCTCAAAAGCCACTCAAAAGTTGCAAGGAGCGCTGTCAACATGGCAACCATTTGGTGTTTAAGGGATGTCGGTTCTCCTGTTTTTGCGTGGCGGTTGTTGCGAACTTCAACGCAGAGCCAATTGCCGCCCTTCCAACGACCCCACCAAAAATTGCGGAAAAACTTTTGGCGCTCTTGACCGCGATAAGGGATGTAGGGACGTTCTTGAACTTGAAGTCCCTGCTGTTTCCATCCCAGCAAAATGGCTTGAGCCCACTCGTTCAATTTCGCTTGTTCGCTTTCCGTCAACTCATCAAACCACGCTGGCAACAAAACCGCCTCATCGGTTTCATGTTGGTGCAACTCAAGGTAGTGGGTATAGTCGTCTTCCGCAAGCAACGCATCCAAAACTTTTGAGTGGCTACTTTTACGGCTGGTGTTCGGCTCAACCCAAAGGTCATCGTCAATTTGCTCGTAAATGATACCAACTCGCTTGGGTTTGTGCTCAGAATAGCGCCATTCAGGGTAGCGACCGAAGCGACTCCCATCCGCTGCGATACCGAAAGCGATTTTCAAAAATTCGTCGTTGTCATATTTGCTGCCATCCCAAACTCGTTCGGGACTGCGAGAACGACCTTGTGGGTTGCTGTCAGGCACAAAGGTGACAAACAGGTGTTGACAAATTTTGTCAATGGGCAAATCAGCCTGTGTGCCATCAAGATGTGTGGCTGTGATGATTTGACAAAGGGCGTCAATGCAAGCGGCTGTGCCTGCAGGTTCATGAGCGTGAGGGATAGTTACAAGCAGTCGGGTTTTTGCATTGAAGTTGCCGACAGTGATTGCGAGGATTTGTTCACCAGTCACCTGCCGCCACCCTCGCACTTTCATTGGCAATTCCTTTGTGTCCATTTGCGCCCATTGACTCACTATTGGTTGCCATTCGTCGGGATAACTCAACCAGCACTTTTGTGCATCCATCATTGCCCGTTGCCTCCTTGCCCTTCAGTTGGGACATCTTCTGGCTCTTCGTAAATCGCAATGTCCCATAACTGAGCCAAATCGGCAGCACGCTGGTCAACAAATGCTGACATGAGCCTTAACTTCAACGAGCAAATGTTCACCATTGTGTATGAGCACATTCGCTTCAACCCAAGTTGGAGTTCCGAAGACGAAACCTTGCTTGTCGTAGTGTCACCATTGAGTCGCTGTCACTACGAACCTTTGCTACAAAATTCCTTTCAAACCCGCCCAAAACGCTTTTTCGTTTTCCAATCCCCAACGAGCGCCGAGGGCAGTGGTGCGACGGTGCACCCTCTCAAACCCCGTCTCCATCGCCTGCTTCAAAAGTTGGATTTCAGCATCCAATCGGGCGACAGTTTGATCTAATCGGGCAACACTTTGTTCTAATCGGGCGATAGCACTTTCGTATGTCTGCCGCATCAACGAAATTTCTTCTCGTAAAGCGTCAAGGGATTGCCATAAGCGCGAAATCTGTTCTATGTTTTCACGAACTGCTTCCCAGAGACGCAAGACTGCTTCCCAAGAGGTGCGAAATCTGTTCTGTGTTTCTGTCAACGGCTTCAATGCGTCGGTCAAAGCATTCAAGGAAGGCGATCCACTCTTTGCGGGTGGTGCCGTATTGAGCAACCAACTCGCGAACCCATTCCCGAACCTGTGGGGTTCTCCTGCATCAACCGGGGCAAGTGTTGTCGGATGAGTTCCAAAATCCCTTGCTCGGTCATCGGGCATAACCTTTGCTCCTTTGTTGCAACTCAAATTTTGCCACAAAATGGTGTAAAGAAAATCAACGCATTGTGAAGTTGCCTTACGAGGAAAAGATTGCTCGTTTGCGACGACTGCAACAACTTGCACGCAAAGCAGCCAAAGTTAGAGAGCAACCGAAGGGGCAGAGAGAAAAAGGCGAAATTTGAGTTGAGATCACTATTTTAGCCATCTCGCCAACATCAGTGAAATTTCCTCAAAAAAGCGGATGATGTCGTTGACCAGTTGTCCAAAGAAACGCTCAATATCGTCAAGGGTGATGTTTTTCAGCACCCAATCAATTGCTGGCGAAATCACGCCTATACCTGCTGCAAGTAACCCAAGCACCATTGCGTTGAAAGCGAGGAAGCCAATTGCACTCATGAAGCCGCAAGCGATGCCTGCACCCAACCAAATTGCGAAAGCGATAGCAGCAATTTTTTACGCCCGTCGCAATCAAGTCAGAAGCCTTTCTCCCTTTTGTTCCCTTGAGATCAGTAAAGCCAATCTCCAAAACTTGACCGTTTTTAGCCTGCAAAATGTTGCCACTGTCATGGGTGAACTTCACGGATGGCATCAGACCTTTCCAGCCCCAAAGCAAATTTGCAACTTCGCCCGTTGACTCACGAATAACCTGCAAATGCCGATAGTTGGCTGCCCCACTGTCGTGAAACGAGAATCTCAAAACTTCCATACTGTGTCCATTTGGAATGCCGATTCGCAAAGTTGAACCTGGGTTTGGGGCAAGGTCATACAGGCGCGAAAATTGATTTCTGACGAGGGAAGCCAAACGAGATTCGTCACCGTCAAGAACTAAGTCTGGCGTTGGAGCGGGGATGTTTAGGCTTTTTCCATCGCCCCCACTGCAACCGGAGACCAGCGCTATGGGACTAACGAGTAAAGCCTCAATCAACTTCCTACGGGATAGGCGTTTCATGGTTTTTCCTCTCCCGACTGGAAGCCTTAACTGAAAACCAAAATTGAGCCATGGATTATGCGAGCAACCTCAAATAAGCGCAAGATTGTGTCATGATGATTTCGTGTCAACGCTCACCAAAGGAGGGAACAAAGGTGGCAAGATGGGTCGTGCAGGCGCCAGGGCGATTGTGCCTTTTCGGTGAGCATCAAGACTACTTGGGCTTGCCAGTAATTGCAACTGCAATAAACCTGTTCATTCGCATGGAAGCAGAGCAACGAAGCGATAGGCTCGTTATCGTCAACATGCCCGACATCGGGGAATCCGAAATGATAAACCTTGATGCCCCCATCTTTTACGAGCGACCGCGTCAATACCTGCGCTCAGGTTTGAAAGTTCTCCGTGACTTGGGCTACCATTTGCCTCATGGGTTGACAGTTACTGTGCGGGGCGATATCCCTATCAACGCTGGCACGGCAAGTTCGTCAGCGTTCGTTATCGCTTGGCTGAAACTTTTGCTGACAATTTGTCAAGCACATGAGGGGAACAATCCCGAGACTTTGGCTCGGCTCGGTCACAAAGCGGAAGTTGTTGAGTTCGGCGAACCTGGCGGGATGATGGACCACTTCGCTGCTTCCTTTGGTGGCACGATTTTCGTTGACACTCGCCCTCCCTTTAGAGCCGAACGGTTGCCTGTCCAACTTGACGGTTTCGTTTTGGGCGATACCTTGGAGCGAAAGGAAACCCTTGAGGTTTTGCGCCAGACAAAGGAGCAAGCGATAGAAGCCTTCAAACAAATTCAATCCAACCACCCCGACTTTGACATTCACACCACTCCAACGGAAACCGCTATGGCTTACGCTAACAAACTTCCCGAACCGCTTAGAAGCAAAGCCGTCGCCCACATTCACAACCGTGATTTGTTCAGGGAAGCACGCGAAATGTTGTCAAGGGGGGAGGTGAAACCAGAGAGGTTAGGCGAAATGCTGACGGAACATCACAGTTGGTTGCGCGTTCTGGCTGTTTCCACCATGAAACTTGATGCCCTCGTTGAAGCAGCCTTAGAAGCGGGTGCGTTAGGGGCGAAACTCAATGGTTCAGGCGGAGGCGGTTGCATGTTCGCTTATGCGCCCGGCAAACAAATGGAAGTTGCTGAAGCTATTGAACGAGTCGGCGGTAAAGCCTTCATCGTTTCCGTCTCAAATGGCGCTCAGGCTCAAATTCTGTGAACGGCAAAATTTGCTTCAACTTTCCCGACAAATTGCTTTGTAAAAACTCGGTCTTCGGTCACCAATTCTGTCAACCTCATAGCGACCGGGCACAAATACTATCCGCTTTCGTCTCGCCTCTGCCAAATTAACTTCAGCGACAATCAAGGTTTCCGACGGTTCTTTAGCCACAGCGAGCCATGAGCCGAACGGGTCAACAATTTGGCTCATCCCGATGAATTTGAATCCACCTTCTTCACCAACTCGGTTTGCAGCGATAAAGTAAACTCGGTTTTCAAGTGCTCTGACCCTCGGAACGAGTTCAGCGACAGGTTTCGCCCCTTCAGGCCAGTTGGTCGGCAGGCACAAAATTTCGGCACCTTCAAGTGCCATCACTCGCGCTGCTTCAGGAAAAACAGCGTCATAGCAAATATGCATCCCAATTCGTCCGACAGGAGTTTCGTAAACGCGAAAAGGTTGGTTGCCTGGATCAACAAATCTGTCAACCCCTAAGCAGGGCAGGTGAACTTTACGATAAACGCCTAAAACTCCCTTCGGGCCCATCAGCAAAGCAGAGTTGAAAATTCGTTCCCCATCTCGTTCAATTGTCCCTACCACCAACCAACGGTTTCGTCCTTGGCACCATCTGGAGATTTCGCGAGCACTTGAACCATCAACAGGTTCAGCCACCGTCATCGCTTCCTGTCTGCTTTCAAAGCAATAACCTGTCAAAGCGCATTCGGGGAAGACGATGAGGTTAGCGCCTTGGCTTGCTGCTTCTTCTGCCCAACCCAAAACTGTTTCAAAGTTTTCTTTGACTGCTGCCAATTTCGGCGTCATCTGAACGGCAGCGACAACCACTCTGTCTTTCAACTTAACGCCCTCCTTTCCAATCCTCAAAAAGGCTTTTTGCTTGCTTCAAACTTTGCCATCGGCGCTACAATCCCTCAAGGTGGCTTCGGATGCATGAAAGTCAGATTGAGCAACTGACAATTTGGCTTCCAGAAGAACAGGCTGATGAGACTATTGCTTTGGTTCGTGAAATTTTGCCATCATCGCCTGACCCAGAAAAAGCATTGACCCAACTGGCTTATCTGGCTGAAATGTCTGGCAACCCTCGTTGGTTATTGGAATACCTTTTGAGCGATCCAGCAATGTTTGAAAGTTTGCTGATCTTGCTCGGTGGAAGCAACTTTGCCGCACGAACCCTTGCACTGCATCCAGAATATCTGGAACTTATCGTTGAGAGGGGAAAGTTGGCTCAACCCAAGGGTTTGACAAATTTGATGCAAGAGTTGAAATCCACAGTTGAACTTTTCCGCTCGCCTTCTGCCAAGTGGAATGCGATGAGGCGCTTTAGGCGACGGGAAACGGTTAGGCTCATTGCTGCCGATTTGCTTGGTTTGATGGACCTGCAAACGGTCACTGCGGAACTCTCCGATTTGGCTGAAGCAATTTTGCGAGTCGGGTTGGAACTGCTTCCGCCTGAAAGCAATTGTCAAATTTTGGTTGTCGCATTTGGAAAGTTGGGCGCAAAGGAACTCAACTACAGTTCCGACATTGACCTTGTGCTGCTTTACGATGGTGATACCCTTTCGGCTGAGCGGTGGGCGAGGAAGTTCGTTTCAGCATTGAATGAGGTGAGCGAATACGGAAGGCTTTACCGAGTTGATTTAAGGCTTCGTCCTTACGGTTCAACGGCTCCAATCGCTTTGCCCCTTGACACAGCCATCGCTTACTACGAGTCGCACTCCGAACCGAGCGATAGATTGGCGCTCTTGAAAGCCAGATATGTCGCAGGAAATGAAGATCTTGGTCACAGGTTTGAATCTTTCCTCAAATCTTTCGTCTTCGGTTCGCCCCTTGAACCTGAGGAGTTGGCTTGGCTTTTGAGGTTGAAGGCTAGGACTGAAACTGCGTTTGCTGTTGAAGGCGCTGTCAAGCACGGATTGGGAGGTATCAGGGATGTTGAAATGACCGCTCAATTTTTGCAATTGGCTTTTGCCCACGCCTTCCAAAACCTTTGTGTCCGCGATACATTGACAGCGTTGAAAAACCTGCACCTTAACGGCATGCTAAGCGATGAGGAATTTGTGACCCTTCAAGAAGGCTACCTGTTCCTGAGAAGATTAGAACACATGCTCCAGATAGCCGAAGATTTACCCCTGCAAAGTTTGCCAACGGAGAAAAGGGAACTTGACAGGTTGGCTCGTTGCATGGGGTTGAAGGATGGAGTGGCTTTGCTTGAAAAGTTTGAGATGGTGACCAAGGGAGTGAGGCAAGTTTACGAGAATGTTACTTTGGAACTTGCCAAAACTGTCGGGGTTTCAGAGAGCGTTTTGGTTAGTTTGAGCATAGGCAGCGGCTTTGAGGCTGAAGGGGATGAACTTAAAGCCTTCGGCTTTTCTCGACCTCATGAAGCACAGCGAAGGCTCATCAGGTTGGTTCACGGAGAATCGTTTTCAGGCTTGAGGTGGAAAGAGCGAATTCATGTGATGAGGGTTTTGCCGATGCTTCTTGACTCGCTATCGCGAACTCCTAACCCTGACGATGCTTTGTCAAGACTGGAATGGATGCTGAGTTCACTTGGGACAAGTTACTCTGTCCTTGACAGTTTGAGTGCAAATCCCATTTCGCTCAGAGCCGTGACTTTAGTTGCGAGCCTGAGTGAAGCATTGTGTCAACTTGCTACCCGACATCCAGAAAGGTTGGAAGCAACTTTATCTGGGGCAATACAAGTGCCAACCCCAGAAGAAGTGAAGCGAGAAGTTGAATTGGCAACGAAGAAAGCAATTAGCGAGGGCGCAAGGGATTGGACAGGTTTTGCCAACTTGTTGAGACGGTTGAAAAGCAGGTTCATCCTACCGTTAGGTTTTGCTAACCTTTGTGGCTTGGCTGTCGGAGAATTTGTTGCCCAAACTCTCACTGCACTTGCTGACGCGATAGTCGAAAGCGCTATTGAATGCCAAACCTCGTTGGCGAAAATTGAAGGGCTGCGTTTGGCAGCCCTCGCCCTCGGCGGATGGGGAAGCAGAGAACTTCACTTTGGCTCCGACCTTGACATTTCCTTTGCTCACGAAGGAGACCAAATTGCCACTGAAGAGTTCGTCCGAAACTTGAGGTCGCTGCTTGGCGACTTGACAGAAGAAGGTGTCGCTTACCGCCTTGACTTGAGACTTCGCCCAACAGGTCAAGAAGGTGCACTAAGCAGTGACCTGAAAGCGTGGGAGGAATTTGCAGGGAGCAAGTTTGAAACTTGGATGGCAATTGCTTGGACAAGGTTGAGATTTGCTGCAGGAGATTCTGAACTCGGCAGGGAGATAGTTGATGCTGTGAAAGAACGGCTTTACGGACAAACTTTGGAAGGCGAACAACAGGCTGAACTTGAAAGTCTCTTAGAACGAATCCGCAATGAGCACCGTCCTCCAAAAGGCGTCGTGGACTTGAAACACAGTGAAGGGGCGTTGTGGGATATTGAACTTGCCGTCACAGAGAAGCAGTTGCGATATGGATGCAAATTTGAGCCGTTAAGAGCAAACTCGGTGCGGAAGGTCCTAAGAGAATTGGCTGCAATTGACAGAAGTTGGAAGATTGTGCTTGATTCCTACGATATATTGCGTCAATGGCGATTGTGGTTCAGTTGGATCGCACCCGACCAACCACCGAGATTTGTCGCTGGCGACAATATTGAGCGATTGCTGGCGTGGTTGGATGCTAACCCTCAGCCGCTGACACAAGAGAGGTTGTTTTCAACCGATGAAGCGGTTGAAAAGTGGAGGGAAAAGTGGCGTGATTTGACTTACGCAGTCACAATGCTGAAAGGAGGTGGATGAACCATGACCAACTACGAACGCTTCATGACGGCACTTTTGCGTAAAGGCGAGCCTGACAGAGTGCCCCTTTGGGAGCTGATTGTCAATGAACCAACCCTTTCGGCTTGGGGAGCGAAGTCCCTTGAAGAGTTCGTTGAAATGGAAGACCTTGATGGCATCACTATTTTTGAAGACATGAGGTTGGAGTCGCTGAGCGTAACCGAACAGAAGGAACTTGTCTGGCGAGGAAGGACAATCTTGACGGGAACAAGGCAAGTCGTTCGCGATGAGTGGGGCATTGTTTGGGGCATAACCGACTTCGGAATCCCTTACCCCATTGACGGACCGATCAAAGAACCCACCGATTTAAAAACCTACACACCACCCGACCCAGATGCTCCCCATAGACTTCAATCCCTTCGCGAAGCAGTGAAAAAGTTCAAAGGCAAACGAGCCATCGTTTTTTTGACCCACGACGGTTTTGAGTTTCCCCATTACCTTCGCGGCGGTATGGAGAATTTGCTGCTTGACTACTACGACAATCCTCGCTTGGCTCATGAACTCGCCGAGATAGTCATTGACTACAAAATTCGGCTGATGAGACGGGCTATTCGTGAAGGTGCGGATGCAGTGGTTTCGGGTGACGACTACGCCAACCAGCACGGGACTGTAATGAGCCCTCAACATTTTCGCGAGTTCGTTTTGCCTTACCTGAAACGGGGTATTGATGCTGCCCACGATGAAGGTGTCCCTTTTATCAAGCACACGGACGGGAACATTTGGGCAATTTTGGATGACATGGTTCAAGCAGGCATTGATGCCCTTGACCCAATTGAGCCTGCCGCAGGTATGGATATTGGTGAAGTTAAGGCAAAATACGGCGACAGAATCGCTGTCATTGGTAATGTGGATTGCTCCTTCGTGCTTACTCGCGGAACAATTGAAGAAGTTGAAGAGGCTGTCAAGGAAACAATTGCAAAGGCGTCGCCTAAAGGAGGGCACATCTTGGCGTCAAGCAACTCAATTCACCCTGCTGTCAAGCCCGAAAACTACAAGGCAATGGTTGAAGCGACTCGCAAATATGGTCGCTACCCCATTGACCCAGAACTCGTTGCCAACTATCTCAACCGCAACTATATTGCCAAATACTTGAGGGCTGCGTGATTGACAAGTGCCTTGCTTTGTGCCAGAAAACTTTCTGAGCAAAATTCTGTTTGTAAATCTTCTGTCAAGGGGTTGAGTGAAATGGTCTGGTTGGTGCTCGCTTTGCTCTTCGGAATCGCTATTGGGTCAACTTTTCGCTTGCCCGAAAAAGCCTTGCGCTTGCTTGACTTTTCCATCCTTGTCAGTTTAGCCTTCATGCTTTTGGGGCTTGGCACTGAAATCGCTCAGAACCCGAAATTGCAAAAGACCGTTAACAATCATGCCCTGTCAGTTTTGGTCTTGCTTGCAAGTGTTTCCCTCGCCAGCCTATTTTGGGGTTGGCTTCTTGAAAGGGGGTGGGCAGCACTGTGGCGGCGGCGTTGGCATTGATTTCCCTCACTCTCGGAATTCTACTTTCTCGGTTGAACCTTATCCCTCAACCTCTGCTCGGATATGCAGACAGACTCAGTTTCGCTGCACTTTGTTGGATGGTCTTTGCCGTCGGAGTGATGATCGGGACGCAGCGCAATATTTGGCGAAAAGTGATGCATCAACGGTGGAAGTTGATTTTGCTTCCAGTAGGGACGATTTTGTCCAGCACCCTCATTGCTGCATTTGTCGGCAAACTGATGGGAATGTCAATGACAACTGGCGCTGCTATCGGGAGCGCTTGTGGTTGGTATTCGTTGAGCGGTGTAGCAGTTGCAAAAATTTGGGGAGCAGAAGCAGGTCTGCTTGCCTTCACAGTTAACTTCTTGCGTGAAATTATCTCCTTCGGGTTAGTGCCCATAATCGCAAAGCAATGGAAGTTGGCTGCAATCGCTCTTTGCGGTGCAACCGCAGCTGATACTACTTTGCCTGTCATCGCAAAATCAACGAACCCTGAAGGCGCTCTTACCGGACTCATCAGCGGCGGAATAATCACAGCGTCAGTGCCATTTGCAATTGCACTCTTATCATCACTTGCTGATTGACCTGCTTTTAGGGTCACCAATGAATGGCGGTTTGCAATTTCCATTGACAGGCTGCGAATGGCGCAAGGTCGTTGATCCGCTTCCTCTGACGGAAACCGACTCAAAATTTGTCAACAATTCGTCGGTAAAGGTTAGGGATTGTCAACCTGTGGTCACCGCGAATGTAGAAACTTTCTCCCCCGCCAGCAACGGTTCGGACAAGTAAGGTCTTAAGGGGTCGGAAGTAATAGCGGGGGTCACTTTTTGGTGGCTCTCCACTAATTTCGCCTAAATCAACGAGGTCAAAAACTGCTGTCGTGAAATGTTCAATTCGCCGCCCATCTTGATGAGCGACATTGCGCGCCATCGCTAAAGCCTTCAAGAAAACTTCAGGTCCCATCACTTGCGTTCCGAAGTTGAGAACCACGCCACCCTCAAGTTGAGAGACAGTGTGAGCGAGGATGAGGAAATCGGTGTAAGAGGTTGCCCCTAACGCTGCTCCATCGCAATTGGGATGCTCGTGGATGATGTCGTAGCCGATGCCCACATGGACCGTCACAGGGATTTTCAAGCGATAGCCCGCTGCGAGAATGCTGATTTCTTTGTGCGGGAAGTTAACCTCCCAAATGAACTTGCCGATCGCTTCTCCCATTCCCAACCCCTGTTGACGACCTTGCCTTATCGCTTCGTTGAGCAAGCCCGTTTCCTGCCATAGACCAAACTGACCTTCCCTTATGTATCTCGCAACGCTCTCTGTCGTAGCACCAATTAGCGCCAACTCAAAGTCGTGAATTGGTCCTGCCCCGTTCATCGCTATGTGTGTCAAGATGCTTCGTTCCATTAGGTCAATGATGAAACGAGAGACACCAGCGCGTATGACATGAGCGCCCATGAGCATCAAAACGGGAGCGCCGTTTCTCCTCGCTTGAACAATTCTGTCGGCAATGATGTCAAAGGCAGGATGGTCAAAGGGTGGGATTGGGTCATCCAATCGGTAAAAACTGTCAATGGTCAGATCGTGGACTCGTTCGCTAAGGGTTTTGAGCCTTAATTTGCTTCGGTCAAATTGTGGGAAGGGCATGAAGGTCACCTCACCTCAGAGCCACTTTTTCAGGAACGGAAATGCCTCTTTGCCATTGAATTGATGCTCGCCTTCAAAGATGTGCAAGGTTACTCTATCGGCAGCACCGAAAACCTCATAGATGTGCCTCAATTTCTCAAAGGCTTCCTTCGTCGCTTCAACGGGGAAAATTGGGTCTTTCGTGCCGCTTTCAATGTGGGCGGGGCGAGGGGCAATTAATCCAGCAATGTCGGGCATCTCGGCATACTTCAAAATGCTTGGTATGTAATTGTCAATGCAATGACTCAGACTGAAAATGCTGGCTTTGAAAGTGTTGAAGTAACCGCTGATGACGGCAACTTTGATGCGAGTGTCAAGTGCTGCTGAGAACAGCGAAATTTTCCCGCCGCCAGATATTCCCATGACCGCAATCCGTTTGCTGTCTACATCCGCCCTTGTGTGCAAATAGTCAACTGCTCTCATGACATCCCAGACCCGCCAAGCCACCATAGTCTCCCCCAAAAGCAACGCTGAGCCTGCGAGGGGTTGACAAGATGAAACTCCAGCACCTTGGCGGCGTGCGTTTTCTTCTCTTCGGTGTCCAAACCCCAATTGTTCAATTGCAAGTGCCGCAAATCCGTTCGCTACACATTGGAGCGCAAAGTCTCTCTGGTAGCCATCCCATTTCTCGCGCAAACTTCCATCCTCGTTAATGCCAACAATGTCGTCAACGCCCCGACCATGTCCTGGCAAACAAATCACCACGGGAAGTTTCTCGCTGTCAGAAAGGGGTTTGAGGAAATAGCCGAAGACTGTCAAGTCAGGACGGCTCTGGAAATTTATGGTTTCCCGACGGTAGGGGATAATTTGGTCGTCATCCGTTCGTGTTGTCAATTCACGAACTTCAATGACTTTCGGCTCAAGTGGACACTTTTCCTTCGGGAACCTGCCAAGCAGTTTGATTAAAGTTCGTCTCAACTTTTGTTGCCACTTTCGTGCTTCTTTCAGGTCAGTGGCAACGAATTTTAACTCCATGGGCATTTCATCATACCTTGCGTTGACATACGGCATTGGGTCAAATTCCCACTCCATCCACAATTCACCTCTCGTCAAGAGAAATTTGCTTATCCAAGCACTGTAAACCTCAAGGCGAAACCTTCATTAACTGTGTCAACTCTCAACGCCAGTGGAAAGGACTTGCCGGTTCGTCAACCCCGAAGGGATCAGGTGCAATTCGGAGAAAAAACTGGTACGGGCAGCAATCAAAACCGAGACACGAATCCTCCTACCAACTTCTTCAGCGTCAGTGCGTTTTGAACAGAGTAAGCGTTAACATCGTTGTTAAAGTATGCGAAAACTGTCAAGCCCTGTTTTTGCCAAAATCGGATTTTCTCTGCCCACCGCTTAAGTTCTTCGTCGGGGAAGCAACCGGAGTAAAGACCTTCCCAACCGTGAAAACGAAGGTAAACGATGGGAGCTGTCACCTTGTCCGAAATTTCCTTTGGCACTCCAGGCAAGATGGGGATGCAATGAGCAACTCGGTGGCGTTCCAAAACTTGCCAAACTGCTCGTTCTTGCCACCAAGAGGCGTTTCGGAACTCAATTGCATAAGCAAAATGTTTCGGCAAGTTTCTGAAGAAATTGTCAAGGAGGTCTGGGGCCGCTTTCAGGTTCGGTGGCAATTGCCAGAGGACAATAGCAAGTTTCTCGCCCAAACCCTCAACCGAAGCGAAGAAGCGCTTGAGCGCGTCGCCGACATCTCGCAACTTTTTCATGTGGGTCACGAATCTCGAACCCTTGACGGCAAAGATGAAACCTTCAGGAGTGTCCTCCCTCCACCTTTCAAAAGTCTCTCGCTTGGGCAAGCGATAGAAGGAATTATTGACCTCAACGGTGTCAAAATGTTGGGCGTAGGAAGAAAGCCATTTGCTTGGCGGAATTTCTGGTGGGTAGAACCTTCCACGCCAATGCCGATAAACCCAACCTGATGTCCCAACCCAGATTTGGGACATTGCAATCACCGCACTGTTGAGAACTGAACTTTGGGTAAGAACGCCAACTAACCGACCTCAGCAAGGACTTTCTTCACGAACGCCAGCGATTTTCTAATTCCAGGCACAGGCTCTTGCGGTTCCAACTCATACTCAATCATGAAAGCACCCTTGAAACCAACTTCCTTGAGAGCCTTGACAAAACCACGAATGTCTAAAACGCCTGTGCCAATTGTGACATCGCGCTTTTGCTCATTGACATCTTTAAGGTGAACCCCGTAGATTCGTTTGCCGATTTTTCGCACTGCTTCAACGATGTCGTCGCCAGCACGAGCGCCATGTCCAGTATCATAGCACAAACCAATTCGCTCATGGTGACCTTGAATTGCTTTCACAACACTGTCAACACCCGGGTAACGGCTTCCTGGTCCGTGATTGTGAATTGCGACATAAATGCCATACTCTTCAACGAGTTTGTCCAAAAGGCCAAAACTATCTGGGGTTGGGTCAGCGGTCAGAACCTCAATTCCCATTGCCCTCGCAAAATCAAACAACCGCCTCATTGCTTCCTCGTTGTTGGACATGCCGACGACACCGTAAGCGATGAGTTTAATTCCATGCTCTTGCAAAATCTTCTTCGCCTCTTCAGCGCGAGCCGTAGGCAAATGCCCTGGGAACGCTTCAAGGTAAGTCAACCCAAGTTCTTTGACAGTTGCTACAGCCTTGTCAAAAGGCATTGTCCGAAGCGAATAACTTTGCAGTCCGAGTCTCCACTCCATTTTCCGCTTCCCCTCCTTTTGTGCAGACCACCCGACCGTTGATGCTGCCAACAAAGTCCCGATCGTTTGCTTGAAAAACTCACGCCGAGTTCTTGCCATCGCTCTCGCCTCCTTCAGTAGATTGCACTTGTGTTATTGTGTCGCTTCAAGTCAAAATGCGTTCCGATGCTGTCTGACTTTCCTCCTGCTAAACGACGAAATTCCTCTACCTTGCGGATATCTCCCATGACGATGAGCGTCATATCTTGCTTTAGTTCTAAATCGGCAGGTGGGTTATAGGTCAATGTCTCGTCCTTTTGTTTTAGGCCAAAACCAAGATGTTCCACTTTTGTGGTAACTTCAAATCAGCCAGTTTCTTCCCGACCAAAGGCGATGAAGGGCTAATGGGCACTTCTTCAACTCTCAAAGAAACTTCTTGCTGTCGCAACATCTGATCCAGAAAACTGACTGCTGTAGGACGGACCATCAGGAAAGCCATCCTTAACCCGCCCGTTGTCTCTGGCAAAACGACATCATCTGCTCCAGCCTTAATCATCTTGTCAACAACTGAAGGGTGGTTGCCGCGAGCAACTATCCTCAAATTTGGATTGAGGAAGCGAGCAGTGAGGAAAAGGTTGTCGTGGTCATTTCCCAACGCCGCCAACAATCCAGTAGCCCGTTTTATGCTAGCAGCCAAAAGTGTTGCCTCTTCCGTTGCATCTCCAATTAGGAAAGGCACATTGAGTTCTCGTCCAAGGGCATTGACTTTCTCTGCGTCCCGGTCAATCACGACAACTTGACGATGAGTGTGAACCAACTCTCGGATGATAACTTCACCGACGCGACCGGCACCACAAACGATGTAGTGGTTGCTCATTTTCGCAATTTCTCGCTCCATTCTCCATCGCCACCACGCTCCTTGAATAGTCCCCTCAAGCAGAAGGATTGCATAATTTGTCAAGGCATAAAAGATCACACCAACACCGCTCAAAATGAGAATGATGGAGAAAAGTCTGCCGACTTCGGTTTGGGAAACAGGGATAACTTCAGCGTAGCCGACGGTGGATAAAGTGATGACGGTCATGTAAAGGCAACTTAACAAACTGGCAGGTTTCCCCAATTGAAGTCCCAGCAAGTAGTATCCAAATGTCCCTAACAATACAAACAGCCCCAATGCTGCCCCGACCCGAATAAATTGCTGCCAAACTTGTCTCCAACTTCCCACGCCTATCACCAACTAAATTCTGTCACCCTTTCAATCAGTCAAGCCATTAATGTCCGACTTGTCACTCTCCGAACGACATTTTAACCCTTAATTCGCTCAAAGCCGTTAGGACGGAAGGGAGTTGCTTGCTCAGCTTTTGCCGCATTGCTTCTTTGGCTACGGAATGTTAAAATTTCCATACCGAAAACTCGGAATATCAGTTTGGAGGGACGAGATCATGATGGACATTGCTCAAGTCCGACTCACCAATGAGCAAATTTTGCGCTACTCGCGCCATTTGATACTGCCAGAAGTCGGGATGGCGGGGCAGAAAAAGTTGAGGGCTTCCAGCGTGCTTGTTATCGGCGCTGGTGGACTCGGTTGTCCCATTTCACTTTACTTGACAGCAGCCGGAATTGGTCGGCTGGGCTTGGTTGACTTTGATGTCGTTGACCGAACTAACTTGCAGCGTCAAGTCCTTTATGGAGAGAGTGTGATAGGTGTCCAGAAAGTTGAAGCGGCTGTCGAAAGGCTCAAGGACTTGAACCCTGATGTGGAAATTGAAACCTATTCGGTGAAGTTGACATCAGAAAACACCCTCCAAATCATGAGCGATTACGACATCATCGTTGACGGCACCGATAACTTCCCGACAAGATACTTGACAAACGATGCAGCAGTTATCTTGGGAAAACCTTATATCTACGGCAGCATCTTCAGATTTGAAGGTCAAGTTTCGGTTTTCTTGTCCCGACCCTTCAATGGTTTTGACCGAGGACCTTGTTACCGCTGTTTGTTCCCTGCACCTCCGCCACCTGGTGCTGTTCCCAGTTGTGCTGAAGGGGGAGTTTTAGGGGTCTTGCCAGGTATCATCGGCACAATTCAAGCAGCGGAAGCCATCAAGTTAATCTTGGGGATCGGAGAACCCCTCATCGGTAAGATGATGCTCATTGACACTTTGAGGATGGAGTTTAGAACCGTCAAAATCCGAAGAAATCCCAACTGCCCCATCTGTGGCGATAACCCGACAATACGCGAATTGATTGACTACGAGGAGTTTTGCGGGCTCAGGAGAGGAGAAGTTCCCGAAAGTGATGATATGGTCATTGCACCTCAGAAGTTGAAAGAGAAAATTGATGCTGGTGAACCCTTGTTGCTTTTGGATGTGAGAGAGCCTGAGGAGTTGGAAATCTCCGAATTCCCGCACCCATACAAGAACATCCCCGTTGACGATTTGCCCGAAAGAGCCAACGAGTTGGACTTGACAACTGACATCGTAATCTTCTGCCGAAATGACATGCGAAGCCGCCTCGCAGCACAGATGCTCAAACGCTTGGGTTTTACGAGAGTTAAGGTTCTCAAAGGTGGCATAAACGCTTGGGCTCAGGAGATTGACCCGTCAGTACCTCAATATTGACAGGGCAATGGGACTCTTTGGAGTGCAATGTATCTTGCAAAGCCCAACTTTGTGGGCTTATTGCTGATTTGCTGTATGGTCTTCTTGAATAGCAGTGATATTTTGCACTAACTGACGCAAATGATGAGTTAGTGCTTCAGCCGTCTCATTGTCAAGTTCGCCGAACCCTTTGAGCCGCTTTGGCTCACACTCTTCCAAGTTCGTTGCGAGGTGAAGCAAAGTTACCGAAAGAGACCATCGCAAGTCAACAGTTTCTGTTGGCAAATTGAAAGCGTCTCGGATCTCTTGCAACTGCTTTTTGATTTCCTCAATTAATGTCAAGATTCTCGCCCGTTGCTTAGTTGGGAACGGATTAGATACCCGTCGGAAAACCGTGACAGTTTCGTCCGATTGAAGCAAAGACTCAAACCGCAAAAGGTGCTCTTCAATTTCCATCAAGGTTGCCGCTAAAAACCGCTTTTGGTCGGTGTTCAAAGGCATTTTTCCTCACCGTCCTCTATTGTCCCGATGCGGCGCAAAGCCTCTAATGCTTTCACCCTCACAGTGAGCCATGGCGATTGGGACAAATGCACTAACGCATCCTTTGCGTCGGGTGAACAGAAATTTCCCAATCCTTCGGCAATCGCTTCCAGCAATGCCATATCTTTGCTCGTTTTCGCTTTGGCGCAGAGGGCAGTCAATGCTCGTTCGTCTCCAATTTTGCCTAACAGCAACGCCGCCAATGCCCTTGTGTTAGGCTCAGGATGGTCAAGGGCGTGGATGAGTTGCTCAACATAATCGTTGCCGATAGGTTCATCCAAATCCGCACCACAGCGTTCACAGTGTGTTTTCGTTTCAGAGTTCATGGCAAAACAGCGAGGGCAAAATTTTGTCAACACTATGCTGCACCTCCGATACTCAATAAAAAATGGCTCCTGCATCCAACTCAAAACGGGTGCAGGAGCCATCAGCACCGCAAATTTGCGGCGCGGTTTGGAGCGGCAAAAATTTTGCTCCACTCACGGGCAGGCTCCATTGCCCTGCCGTCTGGAGATTTTGCCGCAATCAAAGCGTTCTTGCAAGTTGAATAGGGTGACTTCAGAAGGTGACTTGCTTCACATAAGCCCGAGTTCAAAAAATCGGTAGACCAAACTTTTGAGAGTGAGCGAATAGAGCGGAGCGAATTTCCTTGACAGTTAACGATGAAGCGAAAATTTTTTGTTCAAGTTTCCTCAGCGGGACGACTCCAATGACAGCGTTGGTGACAAATGCTTCTTTCGCCTCTCGCAAAATTTCAACGGGTAACGGTCGCTCACAAACTTTCAAGCCCAAATCTTTTGCAAGTTCAATCACCAAAGAACGCATTACTCCCGGAAGCAAACCCTCTTGCTTCGGTGCCGTCCATAACTCCCCTCTGCAAACCAGAAACAGGTTAGTCGCTGTCCCTTCTGTCAAATTCCCGTCCGTGTTGAGCCAAATGGATTCGTCCGCTCCTCGGCTTTTTGCGTAGCGACGGGCAATGACATTGGCGAAGTAACTTGTCACTTTAATTTGCAAAAGTGGTAAATCTTTCGGTCTTCGCCAAGGAGTGATGACCGAAGTCCAGCCGTTTTCGTTGCGTTGATCAAAACCTGCTGGTAAAGGAGTGGCATGAATGATGATGGTTGGCTCGTTCGTTCCCAGTTCCCACCAGCCTTTCTGTAAGTCAACGATTCCGGGTGTCACCGTTATCCTTAACCTCAAATCTTGTCCCTTGACAATGATACTGCTGTTTGCTTTCACAGTTTCACGAACCCAATCGCAAAGTGTTTCCTTTGAGACGGGCAACGACCACCCCAAAGCCAGCAAATCTGTCTCAAGGCGTTTTAAGTGCCGATCAAAGGCGAATAACCTACCATTCCATGTCCGAAAGGTCTCAAAAAGTCCGACACCGTAGAGGAAGCCGAGGTCAAAACTGCTGACAAACGCTTCATCCGCTGAGACGAGTTTACCGTTAACACAAGCGATCAAACCCCTTGCACCTCCATCTCGGACAAGTGAGATTTGCTTGATCCGCTTGGACGGAACTTAAAAAGTGGGAGACCCCGTTGTTGGCAGCAAATGTCAAGACACAGGGCACTTCAAACCTCACCGATGAGTGGACTTTGTTCTACACTAAGACCGCCGCTGCTTTTTGGGGCAAGGCGTTCAAGGCTTTTAACCACTCTCGCAATTTTCTGAACCTCAAGCCAGCGTCCTTTGGCAACTGTAAAGGTCGCCCTCGTGCGTCAACGATGAAACCGACAACGCCTCCAGAAATTTCTCGCTCAACAGGTTTGCCGTTCCCTTCGCCAGCATCAAACCCGCGAACGGGTTGAAACCGAACGCGCACCGTTTCATCCTCGTCAAGGGGATAAAGTCTCAGTTCGCCGAAGCGAATCGGTTCGTTGTTAGTGTTATATCGGTTGCCGTTTATGCTTAGTGTTCCGATGACATCTCCTTCTCTCGTCACGCCTCTTGGCGCTAACGCCCAACCTAACCTGACCAGACAATCGCGCCAGAAAACTTCCATCGCCGCTTCAGGATGAACGGTTGATAAAACGCCCAAGTGGGGCATCATGAAGATACTATCAACAGTCAGTTGCGTGAACCCTTCAGGTTGCCAAGCATCAAGCAGCATCAACGCTGCTTGTGACCTTCTCGGTGCGTGAGACAAAACGCCACCGCTGCCTATGATCAAATCCAGCGCCATCATGTCAACAATCGTTTGTCCTGAAATATCTGCGGTCAAAATTTCACCTATAGTGCGTTGGACATGGACGCCGCGAAGGGTGACTGCAAGTTGCTTGTGGTGCTCTAAGGAAAGCCTCAACGCCTCACGAGCAACCGCTTGCTCAATGAGCAAATCTTCAACAGTTTGTGGAATTGTCGTCGGGCGAATCATTTTATTACGCAGCCTGTTGCGAAGTTCAGTTTCGTCAACCTCAAAGGGAACCCAACGCAAAATGTTTTCCACACTTGCTTCCGCCAAAACATTGCCAATGCTGTAACTCATGCCCAAGTTAGCCGAGACAGTGCGGTTGAAAATTCCGTTGAAGACACTGAAAACATCGGTTGTCGCACCGCCGATGTCAACGGCGAGGACATTCAACTCGTATTGTCGTGCAACTTCTTCAACGAGTTTGCCGACCGCCATCGGGGTCGGCATGATGGGTGCTGAAACCCAAGTTGTCAGTTTGTTGTAGCCAGGCGCTTGCTGCATTACATGCTCCAAGAACAACTCGTGGATGGCTTCACGGGCAGGGGCGAGGTTTTCGGTCTCCAAAGTCGGGCGGATATTATCAACGATGCGCAAGTCAAAACGGTCGGCGAGCAACTTTCGGATTTCTTCTCGTGCGTCTTTATTGCCGGCATAAATGACGGGCAAACGGAAACCAATTCCCAAACGAGGTTTAGGGTCAGCAGCCACAAGCAATTCGGCAAGTTCAACAACATGGACGACAGTCCCACCATCGGTTCCGCCAGCAAGCAAAACCATGTCTGGTCTCAAACTTCGGATTCGCTGAATTCGTTCGTAATCCTTGCGACCATCGTCAATAGCGATGACATCCATGACAATTGCTCCAGCACCTAACGCTGCCCGCTGAGCGCTTTCAGCAGTCATCGTCTTGACAACCCCCATGACCATCATTTGCAATCCGCCACCAGCGCTTGAAGTTGAGACATAAAGGTCAGCGCCAGCGTCATCAGATTGGGACGAGGGACGAGGGACAGGTGACGAACGGACAAAGACTTTGTTGTTGGTGAGCAAGATTCGCCCCGTGACTTCTTCAAGTTCACGCATAGCGTTAAGGACGCCGATGGTCACATCGTCAAAAGGCGCTTCAACGGTTGTAGGCGCTTCACCACGGGCAATAAGCCTGTAGCCTTCGTCGGTTCGTTCAATCAAAATCGCTTTTGTTGTCGTGCTCCCACAGTCAGTCGCCAAAATCCGCCTAATTTCACTCATAAACTTCCCCTCGCAACAAGGGATGCTACTTCAGTAGAGTTTTAGCTTCCAATTTGCTTGGTGAAATTGCCAAACAAAATGATAGCGATTTTGCCAAACAACAGGCAAGGATATCCTATTGCCGAAATCATTGTAGCGTCGTCTTTTGGAGGGCGCTTCTCTGAAGCGCCGAATTTCCTTTTTCGGCTGTTCAGGAGAGCAATCCTTTGAAAAGGCACATTTCCTAACGCTCCGATTTTTCTTTACGGGCAACGGCATTTTAACGACCGTCGGGGGCAGAGCCCCGACGCTACCAATGCTGTTTGGAGGGTACATCTCCGCAATAACTGTCAACTTGACAATTTCCCAACCTACCGACTTGCCGACCTGCCGATTTCACAACCCGCCGACATGCCTAATCTCGTTCCGTGTCCCTCGTCCATATGAGCCCCGACGCTACAAGCCCCTATGGCGCTTCAAGTACCCAAATTTCCATCTGCTTTGGCAACTTGTCTTTACTTATCGTGACACTGTTGCCTTTTACGCGCTTGACATTTTTCTTGTCCTTTAAGAACTCGTCAACGGGTGCGATTTGAGTGATTTTACTTTGTGGATGGCGATAATGCATTGGGACCACGATTCTCGGTTTCGCCATTTGAACCAACTGCCACGCTTGATTTGCATCAATGGTAAAGTAGCCACCGACCGGGACAAGGGCAATATCAATTCGCCCAACGGACTTGACATCTTGCTCGCTCGGCAAAACCCCCAAATCACCGCAATGGGCAATCCTCAATCCCTCAGCCTCAACGATGAAAACGATGTTCTCGCCACGACCTTCACCGTGAGAGGTTTTGTAGCCGATGATACGGATGTTACCGACTTTGTGCTCACCAGGTTTGTCAATCACTTTCGGTTTGCCTTGAACCGCTTGAATGTAGTTGTGGTCAAAGTGTTGATGAGAGATGAGCACAAGGTCGGCTTTGACACTGATGGGCTTGTAGCCAACTCGTTCGGCAGGGAACGGATCAATAACGATGGTGAATCCGCTCGCGAGAAGTTTCAAGACAAAGCAGGCATGACCTAACCACTGCAACAAAATGCCACCTTGCATCGCCATGCACCTCCTCCAAAAAGATTTGCACGCATTCTACCGAAAAGGACACCTTTTGTCGTCCCTGAATTTTTCCGCAAGTCAACTGTGCAGAGACCTAAATAAGTTTGCCTCACGACCTTTTCCATTCGCCTGACTTGCCGCCGCTTTTGTGCTCAAGTTGAATTCGCTCAATGACAATTCCCGGCTCAATGCTCTTACACATATCGTAAACTGTCAAGGCTGCGATGGCAGCGCCGGTCAACGCTTCCATTTCAGCGCCAGTTTGTGCGGTGCACTTGACAGTGACTTCAATGAGCAGCAAACCTTCTTCAGGTCGCAAATCAAACTTAACTTCAGAACCGCTTATCGGGATTGGATGACACAAGGGCAACAAGTCCGGGGTTCGCTTGATTGCGAAATAGGCAGCAACTTGAGCAGAGGCAAGGACATCGCCTTTAGGGACTTTCCCTTCAGCAATCATTCGTACAGTTTGAGGGTTCATTCGCACAACTGCTGATGCCGTCGCCACCCTCAAGGTGGTCGGTTTCTCAGAAATGTCAACCATGCGGATTTCCCTCGCCATTGGCTACCACCTGACTTTCGTTTCCCTTACACTTCACCAAGTTGACAACCGTTTCAAACTTTAGCACGGTGATGGAAGATGAGGGTGGCTGTCTTTGACGCTCACAACGATTCCTTGACAGAGCGGGAGGATTTGAAGGCATTAGGTAATCGGCTTAACGACGGGCATTGGGATTTGGTCAGGTTCGCTGAAGGTGGTGGAAGATGGCAAATTGCTGCAATTTTCACGCCACCGAAATTTTCAGGCGTTGAAGCACTCGCCCACGCCCTGCATCACCTTGAACGGGCTCTTGAGTGGATTAACCAGAGCCGCAACAAAGTTCGCCTTGTTCTTCGCCAGTCGGACTTGCGAAATGATGGTCGTATCGGAATCTTGCTATCCCTTGAAGGAGCGTCGCCCTTGATGGGACGGGTTGAATTTTTGAGGCTGTTCTTTAGGCTCGGGATTAGGTGCTTGACACTTACTTGGAATCACCGAAACGAACTTGCAGATGGTGTTGGAGTTGGCGAAGAGGCAGGTGGCTTGACAGAAGCCGGTAAAGCCGTTGTCGCTGAATGTGAGCGATTAGGCATTGCTGTTGATGTCTCACACCTTTCTGAGCGAAGTTTTTGGTCGTTGATGGAAATTGCCCGCAAACCCGTTTTCGCTTCCCATTCCAACTTCCGAGCCATTTGCGATCATCCTCGCAACTTGACAGACAAGCAAGCTAAGGCGATTACCGAAAAAGGCGGTGTCGTATGCTTAACCTTCGTCCCATCCTTTGTCGGTGGTGACTTGACAAAGTTTTTGAGCCATCACGAACACGGCGTTAAGCTCGTTGGGGCGAAAGCGTTGGGTTTAGGATCGGACTTTGACGGCTGTAAAGACCCAGTGGTTCCTGATGCTTCCTTGTTCCCTCAACTTGCGAACGCTCTGAATGAAAGGGGTGTTTCTGCAACTGACATCCGTCGGCTCTTCCATACCAATCTGCTTCGTTACTTTCGGTTAGTTTTGCCACCATGAGGGAAAATCGCCTCATTCGGTGAGTGGCTCTCTTGAGCCGCCCGGGAAAAGCTTGAAAAACAAACCGCTTTTCGGAGGGCTGCTTTCCTGAGCAGCCGAAAAAGAATTCGGCACATCAATAGATGCGACCTCCGATGCCGATGAGTAAATTTTTCGGCGGGGCATGAAGCCCCGCCTTAATCTCAACCCTCTCAATTCTTGTCGGAAGTGAGCAGGAACAACAGGTTCACCAACCCCATCTTCGGCCCCAACTGCCCCATCCGCGACCTCTTGGTGCAGGAGGGACAGGTGGTTGAGGTGCAAACTTTTGCCGACCGAAACCCCAACGCGGTCCGAGCTTTAAGCCGAGGCCTGGAGCAAATCTGCGTCCCCAAGTCAAAGGCAATTTGCTCAACTGTTCGTGAGTCAAGATTTTTCGCACCTCAATTTGTAAGTTAACCCTCTCAGAAGCAAGTTCAGCCTGCAACTTGGCAATTTGTTCCGTCAACTCACGAATGCGATTTTCATCTGGTTTCTCTGCAAGCCACAAGGTTCTAAGTTCCGCTCGTTTTACTGCCAAATCGGCAACCAGTTTGCTGACTTTGTCCAAGTGCTTTGTTCTCAACTCCGTGAGTTTCTTGACCTGCTCATCTGTCAAGCCGAGTCGTTGCTTGAGGACTTCAGGCGTAGCCCAGTAGAGTCCCAACCCGTAGCCTCGTCCGAGCCCGAAACCAAACTGTGCTGCTGCGATTCCGCTTAACGCAAGGGTTGCAACTGCCAAAGCCAGAATTGTGCGTTTCATGTTACATCTCCCCTTTGCCTCGGTTTTGCGTCGCCACTTTATAGACGAACGAGGTTGCCTTCATATTCCATCAACTAAGCACAAACAACCAAGCATCAGCGATGAGTTCGTCGGGGACGGGGAAATTGGTGATGGAAATTTCGCCGAAACGCTTTGGCAACGCAAACCGAAGGAGGCTGCCTTTACGCTTTTTGTCCCGCTGCATTATTTCTGTCAAGGTCTTAATGTCGGGTTCTGGGATAGGTTCAGAAACTTCCTTCAACTTTGTCGGCAATTCCAGTGCCTGCAGCACTTCAGTTTGTTCATCAAGGACTTCTCGTTCGCACCAACCAAGCCTCCAAGCCAAGTAGGCTTCCGCAGTCATACCAATTGCGACCGCTTCTCCGTGAAGGAGTTGAAAATTTGTCGCAGCCTCTAAAGCGTGCCCGAAAGTGTGACCGTAGTTGAGAATCATCCGCAAACCAGTTTGCTCCCGTTCATCCAAAGCGACAACATTTGCCTTTACAGATGCTGAACGAGAGATGATTGCTCTCAAAGCGGTTGGGTGGCGACGCAAAATCAGATCGGCATTATGGTGCAAGTATTGAAGCAATGCAGGGTCAGCGATGACTCCATACTTGACAACTTCCGCGAGCCCAGCGATGAACGCTCTGTCAGGCATGGTTCTCAAAGTTGTCAAGTCACTTATGACCAGTGAAGGTTGGTGGAAAGCGCCGATAAGGTTTTTGGCGTGAGGCAAATCAATCGCGGTTTTGCCACCGATAGCACTGTCAACCATCGCCAGCAAAGTCGTCGGAACTTGAACATAGGCAACCCCTCGCATGTAAGTTGCAGCAACAAACCCAACTAAATCTCCAACAACCCCACCACCAATGGCAAAAAGTGTGCCATTGCGAGGCATTGCCATCTCGGCGAGCCAGTGCCAGAGTGAGATTGCTTGTTCAATGTTTTTGCTGGTTTCGCCTGACGGTACTCCTCTTCGCTCGGACATTCCCAGCTTGCTCAACCGTTCGAAAACGAGTTCCCCAAATTTGTCCACTCTCTCATCATGGACAACTGCAAATGGAGGTTGCAAGTTGCTCGCTTGAGAAATTCGCTCCACCCGTGAAAGCAAATCATTTCCAACAAGCACATAGTAACCCCGTTCCTGCAAGTCAACAGTTACAGCATCGTCATCGTTTTCCAAAGCTCGCACCCAAGCGAAAGTTTGTTCTGCAATTTGTTCAGGTGTTTGGCGACCGCAGTGGATGATAAATTGTGCTTGCTTGTAAAACCTCTCTCGCTGCGCCAACAAGGTCGCAATGCGCCTGTATCGGTCAGCAAAACCTTCAAGTAATGGTCGGTCTCTTACAGTTGCCAAACGCTCATAGAGCACATCGGTTGGAACTCGCAAGTAAAAGTTGAGGGCTTTCGCCCGCAAAGACGCCAAATTCTCAGGAACAGTTGGCATACCACCACCAGTGGCAATCACAATCCGTTGCCGTTGCAGCAATTCTGTCAAGAGTTCGCTTTCCGTTCTCCTGAAGGCGGCTTCTCCTTCTTCCGCAAAGATTTGGGGTATGGGTTTACCGAACCGCTGTGCAACGACCTCATCGGTGTCAACAAACTCGTAACCCAGTTTTTGAGCCAACGCTTTCCCTACGCTTGTTTTGCCGCTTCCCATAAAGCCCCAAATTGAAATTGGTTTTGTGACCATAAGCATCACCTTGAATTAAACGATGAACGGCGCAAAGTGAAAACTCACACTGAAACCTAAGCAAAGCAACTGAAGCGTTCAGGACGAACCTGATTCCTTTGACCCGCTTTTTCACTTCGGTTCGCTGTCCCATCCTCTCATTGCTTCCCTCATTTTCCAGAAAGGCTTCATAGGCGCTATCACCCAGAGAATTCATCGTAGGGACATGGTTTTCACCTTCCCTTGCACCTCGCGAACCAAAGCGATTTGAAAGTTCAACTACTTGCCGCTATTCTTCGTCCGTCCAAATTCAATCTTCTTTACGCTTTCTGGGCACAGCGAAATTCCTACTCTGTTTGGTTTGGTGAGGACCACGCACTCAAAAATTTATCAAGTGGCTTCATCGGTTTTGCAACTTTGCGGCGAAGGCTTGCAGGATTTGCTTTGCGATGGGGACTGCCACTTCGCCTCCATGTCCTGCCTCTTCAACCATGACACACAATGCGATTTGCGGGTTGTCAGCAGGTGCGAAAGCAATAAACCAAGCGTGGGTTCTCGCTCCCTTTCGGTGCTCAGACGAGCCGGTTTTCCCTGCAACTTTAATAGGCAAATCCGACAGTAAACGAGCGGTGCCGCTTGGACCGTAAACAGCAGCCAACATGCCTTGTTTGACGGCATTCCAGACATGGATTGGTGCGTCAATGCGATGCAGAAGTTCAGGTTGCACCTTCCTCAAAGTTCGCCCGTCGCTGCTTCTTATTTCCTTGACAAGGTGTGGTCGGTAAACGATGCCATTGTTAGCGATAGAACAGGCGACCAAAGCCATTTGAAGTGGTGTTGCTGAGAGGTAGCCTTGACCTATTGACATGTTTGCGGTGTCGCCGCCATACCAACGCTCTCGGTATCGTTCTCGTTTCCACCGAGGTGTCGGCAACACACCTTTGATTTCACCGGGCAAATCCCCACCTGTTTTTGCTCCCAGCCCCATCAAAGACGCAACTTGAGCCAATCGTTCTGGACCGACAGCAAGCCCGAGGGTGTAAAAGTAAGTGTCACAAGATTGACCAATTGCTTTTGTCAAGTCAACAGTTCCATGTCTTCTCCAACATCTGAAGAACCGTCTCCCCACGACCTTACCGCCACCGCAATTGATTTTGGTTTTAGGGGTTGCCTTCCCGTAAATCAAAGCTGCTGCGGCAGTAACGACTTTGAATGTTGAGCCGGGTGGATGGGCTGTTGCGATTGCTCGGTTTTGCATGGGATGTGCTCTATGAGAGACGAGCCATTTCCAAAGCTCTGGCTTTATGCCTTCGCTGAACCAGTTCGGGTCAAAGGTTGGTGATGAAGCCATCACCAAAACCTCGCCAGTTTTAGGGTCTAAAGCCACAATCGCGCCACGCTTGCCTTGCAAAGCACTTTCCGAAACCGCTTGTAAATTCAAGTCAAGGGTCGTCACCAAGGTCCGACCAGGCTGTGCAGGTTCACGGCGAAGCCTTCTTATAGGAGCACCTCTTGCGTCAACTTCAACGATTTCGCGACCGTGTTCTCCTTGCAACTCTCGGTCGTAGACTCTTTCAAGTCCCATCTTTCCAGTCCAATCAAAAAGTTCCAAATCCTTGCGTTGCTTCAGTTCTTCCTCGGTGACCGCTCCGACATGACCTAGAATGTGGGCTGCTAACTTTCCGTTTGGGTAACGGCGCAGTGGCTCTTCCAGAACGATTATGCCCGGTAGTTCCCAACTTCGTTCCAAAATCCTTGTGACCGTCACGAAATCAGCACCTACAAGCAAACGAATTGGCTCAAACAATGGGGCTTTATAGGCTCGGATTTTTGCGACAGCATCGTCAAGGGTCTTGCGAGGAATGCCGATTATCCTGCAAATTTCGTCAGGGTCAGCACCGTCTGTTGAAAACTCTGCAGGGAACAAAGCGATGTTGAAAGAAGGTTCATTGGTTGCCAGGACTTTTCCATTTCTGTCAAGTATCTCGCCTCTTGGCGCTCTCGTGATGATTGCTCTAAGGTATCTGCTACGAGCCTTTTCACCCAAGTGCTCACCTTGATACAGTTGCAACCACCACAATCGCCCGCAGAAGACCAACATCATCAACACTACTAAACCCAAACCCCATCGCCACCGGCTAATCGGGATTACCGGTTGGCGCTCCTCCATTCCGATCCCCTCTCGTTTCGCTGTTTTGCTCTTCATCAATTGTCAAGTATTGACACATTCTTTGAAGCAGCCGAAGTTTCAAATTTGGCGGCAGGTGACGGTCCATGACTACGAACCATTGTCCTTTATAGCGAGCGATTCCGCCTTTCCCTCCCCAATTTCCCGATAAAACTTTCACGCCCGCATCAGTCAACTTTCGCCGCAAGTTCTCTAACTGTTCCTCTAGGAGTTTTTTCTCCGCCGCCATCTTTGCCCTCCTCTCGTCACCCTTTCTCAACTGGCGACGGCTGAACGGGTTGGGGGATTTGACCCGTTAAAATGGCTTGTCTGAGTTCCAAAATCGCTTTCGTGACATTGATCCCACGAGGGCAGGCGTCAACACAGTTGAAAATCGTTCGGCATGTAAAGACTCCGCCATACTGAGCCAGAATTTGTAACCTCTGATAGCCGACACGGTCACGACTGTCAAAAACGAAACGATGTGCTGCAACAAGCGATGCGGGTCCAAGGTAATCGCTGTTTGACCAGAAGACAGGGCAACTCGTTGTGCAGCAAGCGCACAGAATGCATTTCGTGGTGTCATCAAATCGCTCACGCTCTTCGGGAGATTGCAGGCGTTCGGTTTGAGGCGGTGGTTCGTCGTTGATGAGGTAAGGCATAATGGCACGGTATTTTGCGAAAAAAGTCTCCATGTCAACAACGAGGTCTTTTATGACACGAAAGCCACGCAGCGGTTCAATGGTGACGGGTTGCTTCAAATCCTTGACCAAAGTCTTGCATGCTAACCTGTTCTTGCCGTTGATGACCATCGCATCTGAGCCGCAAATCCCATGTCCGCATGAGCGCCTGAAAGCCAGTGTTCCGTCTTGTTCATCTCGTATGCAATGAAGCACATCCAAAACTCGGTCGGTCGGTTCGGATTCAACCTCAAATTGTTGCCAATATGGCTTGCTATCCTTCTCGGGGTCAAACCTAAGTATGCGAACTTTGACTTCCACTTTTCTCGCTCCTTCCTTGTAAAGGGCTTTCTGAGTTCGCAGGGAAATCACCGACCAAAATGACCTGTGACAATTTTAGCACTGCACGCAACACGACTTGAAGGGATTTACAGGCTTTCGGTTCGGTTTCGTTCGGAAAGGCATTTGCCCGCAACTTTAAGCTCGTTTTCGCTCCCTCTTGACTTTTGTAGCAAATTGGCTTATGCTTTTCTGCGTCTACAGGGAAATCACTTCCGGCCTGCAGAGTGAGCAACGACCCACTCGTCTAAACGACAAGGAGGTAACCTATCGTGGCTGATTTGACTTTTGCCCGTGAGTTAGTTCCTATTTCACTGGAAAGGGAATTGGCAACTTCTTACACCCGATATGCCATGAGTGTCATTGTTTCGCGAGCGCTGCCTGATGTTTGCGATGGGCTCAAGCCCGTCCAGAGGCGCATTCTTTATGCTATGCACGAGCAAAACATGTTTCCTGACCGACCGAGAGAGAAGTGTGCAGCAGTTGTCGGCGAGGTGATGAAGAAGTATCACCCGCACGGAGACGCTCCAATCTATGAAGCATTGGTTCGCATGGCACAAGATTTCACAATGCGCTACCCACTTATTGACGGGCAAGGCAACTTCGGAAGCATTGATGGCGATCCTCCGGCACAAATGCGCTACACTGAGTGCCGTCTCGCTCCCATTGCGATGGCAATGTTGGAAGACATTGACAAAGATACCGTTGATTGGCGACCAAATTACGACGAAAAGCACATGGAACCCATTGTGCTGCCCGCCAAAGTGCCCAATTTGCTCATCAATGGGGCAACGGGCATCGCAGTTGCTATGGCTACCGAAATCCCGCCTCACAATTTGAACGAAGTTGTTGATGCGTTGCTTCATTTGATTGACAACCCTAATGCCAGCGTTGACGAACTGATGAAGTTCTTGCCCGGTCCCGATTTTCCGACAGGTGGCATCATCGTCGGCAAAGAGGGAATCCGAGAAGCCTACACAACGGGACGCGGCACCATTGTGCTGCAAGGGCGAGCCACTATTGAGAACTTGCCAGGCGGTCGCACCGCAATTGTCATCACCGAGTTGCCCTACCGTGTCAGCAAGGAGCAACTTATCGTCCAAATTGCCAACTTGGTTCAAAACCGAAAACTTGAGGGCGTTGCCGACATTAACGATGAAACGGACCGAACGGGAATGCGAATCGTTGTTGAAGTCAAACGAGACTACAACCCACGCGCTATTTTGTCTCAACTTTACAAACTCACCAACCTGCGGGTTAACTACGGCATCATCTTACTGGCACTCGTCAATAACGAACCGAAAGTTTTGACCCTCAAAGAAATCCTGCAACACTACCTTGACCATCGCCGCCAAGTTGTCACCAGGCGCACTCAATTTGAGTTGCGCCGAGCCGAAGCGAGGGCTCACATCCTTGAAGGTTTGCGCTTGGTTGCCAGAAACCTTGACGAAGTTATTGCGCTCATCCGCAGAAGCGAAAGCCGAGAAGAAGCAAAAGAACGATTGATGCGGCAACTCAAATTGAGTGAGCAGCAAGCAGATGCTATCTTGAACATGCAACTCGGTCAATTGACTCGCCTTGACCAACAACGGTTGCGTGAGGAATACGAGGCGCTCATCAAGCGGATTGAAGAGTTGCAAGCGATTTTGCGTAACCCAAAGCAGGTTGACTTCATCATCAAGCAAGAGTTGCAAGAAGTCAAGCGGCAATTCGGTGACCATCGCAAAACGGCTATCGTCGCTCAAGCGGAAGACGCCGATGTTCCGATGGAAGAATTGCTCGTTGAGCAGGACATTGCGATTGCCATCAGCCGCGATGGCTACATTAAACGGTTACCCCTTGACGCTTACCTCGAACGCCGACGAGGTAAAATGACCATCGGATTAAGTCGCAAAGAGCAAGACGCGCTTGCCGATTTGGTCATTGCCTCCACAAGGCACACATTGCTCTTCTTCAGCAATAAAGGTCGATGCTACCAATTGCGAGCCTACGAAACTCCCGCTGCAACTCGTGAAGCGAAAGGGACGCACCTCGGTCAATTGCTGCAACTTGACAGCGACGAACAAATTGTCTCCACCGTGCCCATCGCTAACTTTGACGATGGCGGTTACTTGCTCATGGCAACTCGCAACGGAACTGTCAAAAAGTCACCACTCGGCGAATTCTCAACGAGGTTGGCGAAAGGCGTTCAAGCGATCACATTAACCGAAGGCGATGAACTTTGTGGTGTCAAGTGGACTGATGGCAACAAGGAAGTTTTGTTGGCAACGGCGAAAGGCATGGTCATTCGCTTTAAAGAAGACGAAGTGAGACCGATGGGGCGACAAGCGCAAGGTGTTCGTGGAATCAACTTGCAAGAAGGCGACAAAGTCGTGACCTTTGACTTGGTTGAGCCAGAAGACGACTCTGTGTTGGTTGTTTCCGAATTCGGCTACGGGAAGAGGGTTTCCTTGAAAGAAATCCGACCTCAAGGGCGCGGTGGTAAAGGATTGATCCTGATGGGGGTTGACAAAAAAACTGGAAACCTTATCGCCGTTCAAGTTATCCGATCTGATGACGAAGTCTTAATCGCAACTGCTCGCGGTGTGGTATTCCGCATCGCTGTTGAACAAGTCCGACGGATGGGACGCACCGCAAAGGGACGCCAGTTAGTTCCTGTCAAAAACGGGGACATCGTTACCAGCGTGACCATAACCGTTCGCCCAACTCAAGGAGAAGTGTGATGCCGACAAAAAATCAGAAACTACACTTGGGAGCAACTTCAACCGATGTGGGTAGGAGCATCTTCAGCCGCGAAAAAGGGGTTCTTTTTGGTGTCCCAAATTAGCTGTCATAATTCTTGCCCTTCTTTTTACGAAGCAGTAACGACCCGCCAAGCAAGAACAAAACCAAAGTCGTCGGTTCGGGTGAGTACAAAGCATCGTGTGAAAAGGGAGCAAATACAGGTTTTTTGCCAAGGTTGGGCATGACAATATAACCATAGGCGTCAAAGTGAACCCAAGAGAAGCCAGAAATTTCCACGATGTATGCGTTGATTTGCCCCCATTTTGGAAACTCGTTTGGGAAGCCATTAGAGAAATCGCCAATAAGCGCATCGTCAGTCCTATCAAAATTGCCCAAAGACCACTCGTAGAATTTGACGCCGGGTCCGTAAATGCCATGACTGGGCAAATCTCTTCCATTGGCCATCTTAGGAACTGCTCC
>FMJZ01012889.1_pt1 | contig 36017 bp, 36 predicted proteins | sample 1987881 | NCBI WGS metagenome assembly FMJZ01 (sample SAMEA4378227, study PRJEB15110) | soil metagenome | biome: soil; feature: Field; material: Soil | place: India | collected 2015-03-11 | depth 0 m
AAGAATGGTGAAGCAGATTGAACGCCAACAAGGGTAACATAACCATGTTGCATGGCGCTGGCGGAACCGTCATGCACGACCTTGTTAAAAATTATATCGTGAAATATTTTGGCGGTGTGGGTAACGCTGAGGTTCCGCTTGAGGCTCTGGACGATGCGGCAGTTGTCGGCGACATTGTTTTGAAAAGCGACTCCCACGCCGTTAAGCCAATCTTCTTTCCAGGCGGAGACATTGGACGCTTGGCGGTTTCAGGCACGGTTAACGACATTGCGGTTTTGGGAGCTGAACCTTACGCCTTAGCATGTGGCTTAGTTTTAGAGGAGGGACTAGCCATAGCGGATTTTGAAAAGATTTTAGCAAGCATGAAGCAAACATGTCAAGAAGCAGGCGTGGGCATAGTCACCGGAGACACAAAAGTCGTGGAAAAGGGGAGCCTAGGCGGCTGTGTGATAAATGTTTCCGGAGTTGGCAGAAGAACTGAAGCCCTAGAAAGGAACTTAAAAGTTGTGAGACAGTTTAGAAGCGACTTTAATGCGCAATGGATTTTGGATTCGAACCTTAAACCCGGAGACAAAATAGTGTTGTCGGGCACCATTGGCGATCATGGATTGGCAGTTTTATCAGCCCAGGAAGGATTGAGTTTTGGAAGCAGCATAAAATCTGATGTTAAACCCTTAAACCGCTTAATTCAACGTTTACTAGGCGATGTCGGTGGCATAACAGCAATGAAAGACCCTACGCGAGGAGGTTTGGCAGATGCCCTCAACGAGTTCAGTGAAAAATCCCACGTGGGCATACTGGTCTACGAGGATAAAATTCCCATAAGAAAAGATGTGAAGGCGGCATGTGAAATGCTTGGTTTAGACCCGCTTGAAGTTGGAAACGAAGGAAAAATAATCATAGGCGTTGTAAAAGGAAAAGCTGCGGAAGTTTTAAAATTTCTGAAAGCCACTGAAGAGGGAAAGGAAGCGGAAATCATAGGTGAAGCAACAAATATGTTTAGCGGAGTAGCCATGCAAACAGTTGTCGGCGGGAAAAGGATAATACCGCGACCTGTTGGAGACCCTGTTCCGAGAATTTGTTAAAGCTATTTGGGTTTTCTCCACAAGTCTGAAACCCTTCCAGCCTTAACAAGTTTCCATTTGCCGAAAAAATCTTTCTTATAGAAATGGTATAAGCCACACCGAGTGCACTGCATAACCCGCCTATTCTTTTTAAAATCCATTTCATACAAAACTAAAGGTGAACCGCAGTCAACACACTTACCAGTGTATGCCCTGTTACTCTCGCTGCCCATCTATGCAAGCCTCTATACTAAATTGCTTTTTCAACGTTTAAGCTTAACCAACAGAATTAAAGAAAAATGGGCTTAGTTTTTAAATTATTACGGCGGTTGCGGTGGAGGTGGTGGCGCGGGTTGGACTGGCACGGGTTGCGCTGGTGCTGCTTTGATGGAGAAAAATCCAACTGCAACCAGTATCCAAGAAATCCAAACCACTATAAAGCCTATTAAAATTATTGAGAGCACCGCGCCGATAAGCCAAAGCAAGCCCGCAGTTCCAAAAATTTTCTCGCCCGACTTCTCAGATAGAATAGTCAAAGATTTTCTCACCAATACTGCTGAAATAATCATAAAAATGAAGAACACAACCCAAGCTCCAATGGCTCCAGCAGCAAGAGACCAAACTGCGTTTAGATTACTCATAAAGTATTGTTGAACAGCTGTAGGGTTGGTCCAGTCTATTTCTATGGAAGCCAGCGTCTGCAGAATCCACATCATAAATATTGCCACAGTTGCCACTGCGCCAACAATTACTGCGATAAACCCGTAGAGGGCGTTATTGAAGATGCCCCCTTCCTGATAGTGATCAGCAAACCCCTTTAACGCAATTAAAACTAGGATTGCACCCACAAGCACCAAAAATCCCACATACGCCGACCCAAATAACCCGAGAAAACCAATAACCATTAGTATTGCACCTATGCCGCCTAAAGTTTTGTTTGATTCTAAACTCATTTTATTAACCTCGCTGAAACGGATTTCTGTCATTCTTTAAATAAAAGCTTTGTCTATTTGGCGGCTTTTGCCCAGATTCGGCATGTTCCTTCCATGCTGACCATGCATGCGCCTTTTGGCTTTTGCGGAGTGCAAGCCTTCATAAACAGCGGACATTCCGTTGGCTTAATTTTCCCAATTATTACAAGGTGGCATTGGCATCCGGGCAACAAGTCCCTCCCATGTTTAACGTGTACACCAAATTTTTCACGGGCGTCAAAGCTGACATATTGCGTTTTAAGCTTAAATGCCGAGGACGGTAGTCTTCCCAAACCTCGCCATTCCCCATCTACAACTTCAAATGTTTGCTGCATTACCTCTTGAGCTTTAATGTTTCCCTCCCAGCTTACAGCGCGAATATACTCGTTTTCCAGTCGTGCAGTGCCTTCTTTAAGCTGTTTCAAAATCATGTAAACGGCGAATAGGGCATCTAAAGGCTCAAAGCCAGCCACTACAGTGGGCATGCGGTAGGCTTTTGGAAAAATCTCGTAGGCTTTCAAACCTATAACTGTGCTTACATGTCCCGGCGCTATAAAACCGTCTATGTGAAGGTCGCCTATTCCAAGCAGAAGCTCCATGGCAGGCGGAATAAGCCTATGCGAAACTAGAAAACTTAGGTTTCTCGGCGGTTTTTTCAAAACTTCTATGGCTGTTGAAGGCGCGGTGGTTTCAAAGCCTATGGCGAAGAAGGCGAACTCCTTGGCAGGTTCCCTTTCAGCCATTTTAACAACGTCTGAAGCGCTGTAGACCACTCTGACATCGGCGCCTTCAGCTTTAGCATCTAAAAGCGACATTTGCGAGCCTGGAACACGAAGGACATCTCCAAAACACGTGACCACTACGCCTTTCTTTGCTAGCTGAACAGCCTCATCTATTTCCGAAGCGGGTGTTATGCAGACGGGACAGCCTGGTCCCGCTATAACTTCAACATTGGATGGCAATAAGCTTCGGAGACCGAAATGGGTTATTGTCCACTCGTGGGTGCCGCAAACATGGCAGATTTTGACAACATCACTTTTAGGAGCAACTTCACGGATTTTCTCAGATATGCGTTTAGCTAGCTCTGGGTCTCTAAACTTTAGGTGTTCAAACATTTCGGCTCAACAGCATATTTCATTTTATTTCGTTTTCAGTTGGCTTTCAGCCTCTAAGATTTCGCTCCACAAACGCAGAGTTTCCTCAGCCTCTTCTCTGCTTAAGACTTGGATGGCGTAACCAGCGTGAACCAAAACGTAATCGCCAACCTTAACATTCACGAGAGTTATGTCAACTTCTCTTAGTACGCCTTCTCCGAAATCAACTTGAGCTTTGCCATCTTGAACTTTCATGACTTTTGCTGGAATAGCTAAACACATCGCTATCACTCAATAGCAAAACATGCAACAATAAATCGGTTATGGTTCAAGACTGGAAAAAACCTCCAAAAACTGCTTGTCCGAAGGATACGCCACCGTCGCCTGGTGGAACAACTTCATGGACGAGAAAACGTAAACCAGCAGCCTCAACAATTTCTCGCATAATCCTAGTGAATATTTCATTGCTGGCAACCCCTCCGGAAAAGCCCACCACTTTTACATCGTTTTCTAAAGCTTTTTCGATGGCTAACGTTGCCAAGCCCTTAGCGAGATAAACATGCGCAGAGAAAGCCAAATCAACCACTGTATGCTTTTCTCTGTTTTCAAATATTTGCAAAACCATTTCCGTCGTGTTTAAAATGTCCCCCTTAATTATGGGATTCAATTTTAAAACATCTTTGCCTCCCAACGCGGCGGACTCCAATTTCATGGCTGGTTCGCCTTCATATGTGCGTTCATAGCACACGCCTAAAACAGCAGCCGCCGCGTCCAAAACTCTCCCACAACTTGACGTTTCAAGGCTTCGCCCTCTATTCAATTGTTGGAGTATAAGCTGAATCTCATTTTCGCCGTGGGGAAAGCGCTGTTTGTTTTGCATAAGCCATTCTTCCACATTCACATTTTTATGGAGGATCCCAGCAGCCATTCTCAGTGGATAAATTGCAGCCAAATCCCCGCCTATTAGAGGTTGCTTCTCAAGGTGAGCAATCCGTTTAAATTCTGAGGAGTTTCTTGAGCCCAGTATTATTTCTCCGCCCCATGCTTCGCCGTCGATGCCGTAGCCGTAGCCGTCGCAGCACACGCCAACCATTTCAGCAATGTTATGTTCAGCCATCAACGTTGCAACATGGGCATAATGATGTTGCACTTGGACTAGTTGCCAACAATTTTGCTCTGCCAATTCATGCGCAAGCCTTGTTGTTGTAAATTTCGGATGCAAATCACATGCAACAGCGTCGACTTTACTGTTTGTTAAGTGAATCAGGTGCTTAGCTGAGTTTTCAAGAAAATCCCGAGTTTCAATGTTTTCCACGTCTCCTATGTGCTGGGATATAAAGGCTTTGTTGCCAAGTAAAATGCATGCAGTGTTATTCAGTTCGCCGCCCAAGGCTAAAACGCATTTTCCGGCTTTTTCCTTCAAAATTATCGGCGCTGGAGCATAACCCCTTGAACGTCTAATAAAAACCTGTTTTTCACCATGCAGACGCATGACCGAGTCGTCGCATCGGTGGGCAATTCGCCTATTATGGAAAAGAAAATAATCGACGATGTTGCCGAGGGTTTTTAGGGCTTCACCGTCATCTTTAATTATTGGCTGATTAGGCGGATTAGCACTGGTCATTACGAAGGCTGGTTCGTTTACATTGTCAAAAAGCATGTAATGCAACCCCGTGTAGGGAAGCATGACGCCGACGTTGTGCAAACCCGGAGCCACCAAATCTGAAAGGTAATAATCTGCGCTTTTTTCCAGAAGCACTATAGGACGCGTGTAAGAGGTTAAAAGCTCAGTCTCTTTGGGGCTCACCTCTGCAAAGGATTTTATAGTTTCTAAGTCCCGTGCCATGATGGCAAACGGTTTTTGCCTCCTATGCTTTACTTGCCTAAGCCTTACTAGAGGTTCATCCCTAGTGGTGGCTGCAGCTACATGAAAACCTCCATATCCTTTAACAGCCACAATAAAGCCCTCTGCGATAAGCTTACCAGCTTCCCGTACCGGGTCCTTGCTTGGGATTAGTTCACCTTCACATGTTGTCAAATACACTTTAGGACCACAACTCGGACAAGCCACTGTTTGGGTGTGAAAACGCCTATTTAAAGGGTCTGTATACTCGCTTTGGCAGAAACTGCACATGGGAAAATCCCGCATGGTGGTGTTTTCACGGTCATATGGAAGCCTTTCAATAACCGTGTATCTTGGACCACAATCCGTGCATGTTATGAAAAAATAGTCACATCTTGGGTTATCCTTGTCCCTCAGCTCTTTTAGACACTCGTCGCATATGGCTATGTCAGGCGGAATGACAGACCCGTAAAGCTCGGCTTTCTTAGAGCTTTCATAAATCTTAAAGTCTGTATATTCGTTTTCTCCGCCAAGTTCTGTTGTGATAACTTCGTGGATTTGCGCCATAAGCGGCTTTTTCTCTTTTAAATCCTTTAAGAAACTGTTTACGGCTTTTTCTGTGCCTTCTAAAAGGATTTCTACGCCAGCATCGCCCATGTTTCTAACATAGCCTTTCAAACCGTTTTTTACGGCTATTCGGTAAATGAAGGGGCGGAACCCCACACCTTGAATGATGCCTGTAACCCTAACTTTTACCCGCACCATGCCCCATCTCGTTGAGCTTTAAACATGATTGAAGGTAAGTTTTAAAGTTCACTTTCAGCCTCTTTCCACAGATAGTTGAAGTAGTCTTTAGCTAAACCCGCTAAGCCTGGATGATCAGACCATATAGCAGTGACCTCTCCCCTCTCGTCGCTGAAAAGCAGCAGCACCTCATCACCGTCTGATATGGCTCCGCCTCCAAACATTTTGGCTTTACGTCTAACTTCGCCTACCTTTGAAAGGGTTCTGTAAACATTTTCATTCAGCCCTTTCGAAACCATAAAGCGAACTTGCACCTTTTCACCTACAAAAGAGTGAAGAAGCTGGTAAGAGTCCAGTAGGAATTCCTCTTTGATGGATGGAAAGGCTATTAGCAACTCTTGCCTGCAATTTTTAACCATTTCCTTAAACTTTGAAACAATGTTTAACAAGCCCCGCAAAATCCAAATGTCATATTTTTCTCTAGTTTTGATTTTCTCGTAGTAAGGCATGAGTTCGTCAGCTATTGCCTTCTCGATTTGTAGCCATTCGTTTTCTATTACGGTTTTCGCTGTTTTTAGGGCTGTTTCAGGAGATTTTGGAAAGTATTTGCTGGGTCTTTTCCTCATTGCTTCTATCCATCCCTTTTTTTCTAAACTGTTGAGGGTTTGGTAAACCTTCGAATAGGGTATCTGTGCTCCATAACTTACTTGTTTGGCTGTCAAGGCGCCCTTTTCTAAAAGAAGGAGATAGGCGTTAACTTCGTAATCAGTTAAACCAGTCTTTCTGAGAAGTGTTCTGACTTTTGCGCTCATAAGCACAAAATATACTTTTCACCCTATTAAAGTTATGGAAATTTTAATATAACAAACCATCCATAGCCAAAATCTATCCCTCAAACCCTCACGTGAGAAAAATGTTAAAGGAACAAGAAGAAGTGAAGTTTGAAACTTATTCAACAAGCGTATGCCCAGAATGCCTAAACAAAATTCCCATGAGAATTTACGAGGAAAACGGCGTAATCTACCTTGAAAAAACATGCCCAAAACATGGAAAATTTGAAGATGTTTATTGGGGAGACGCTGAACTTTTCAAATGGTTTTACAGCGATTGGTATAACGCAAAATATGCTGGAACCGGTTTAGAGAATCCTCACACAAAAACGGTTAAGGGATGCCCCTATGACTGCGGTTTATGCACACAGCATAAGTCCCACACAATTTTGGGCATAATAGACGTCACAAACAGATGCAATATGGCTTGCCCCGTCTGCTTCGCCTACGCTGGAGCAGTAAACTATGTTTATGAGCCCACATACGAAGAGATTGTAGACATGATTAAACTTCTTAGGGGCAATAAGCCTTGGGCTTGTAATGCTCTCCAGTTCAGCGGCGGAGAACCCACAATAAGAAACGATTTGCCCCAGCTTATCGCAGAAGCCAAAAAAGCTGGAATAACCCATGTGGAAGTAAACACCAACGGACTACGCCTTGCAGAAGACTTAGACTACTTTAAAAAGCTTTTAGACGCTGGCTTAAGCACACTCTACTTGCAGTTTGACGGTCTAAGAGATGAAATTTACAAGAAAACCAGAGCGAGAACAGACCTTGTACAAATAAAGCAGAAGGTTTTAGAAAACGCAAGAAAAATAGGCTTAGACTCCATCGTTTTAGTGGTCACCCTTGCAAGGGGAGTAAATGACAAAGATTTAGGCGACATAGTAGGCTATGCTGTCGAAAACCATGATGTTGTAAGATGCGTCAACATTCAGCCAATCTCCATGGCTGGGAGAGCCCGAAAGGACGAAATGCGAAAAATGCGCATAACAGTGCCAGACACCATAAAACTGATAGAAGAACAGACAAACGGAAAAATCACGCGAAACGACTGGCGACCAGTCAACTGGCCTGTTCCAGTTTCCAAGGGAATGGAAATAGTGAAAAACAGAGCCTATCCAGAGTTTACAATGCATCCCATGTGTGGAGCTGCAACCTTCGTGGTTGTTGAGGAGGATGGTTCACACAAGCCTATAACGCAATATGTGGATGTTGACCGTTTTGCAGAAATCTTTTGGAACATCTACTATTCCGGCGTGAAGGGCAAGAGAACCATGGCGAAGATGAGGATGCTGGAGCTTTTGCCCATGGTAAAGTCGCCGCTTGTCAGAGGCTTGCTAAAGGATGTTATAACAAAGGGAAGCTATGAAGCTTTAGGAAGGCTTATGCGAAGAGTCGTCATGGTCGGAATAATGCATTTCATGGACGTTTGGAACCTAGACCTAGACCGCGTTCAGAGATGCGTTATCCACTATGCAACACCAGACGGAAAGATTAGACCCTTCTGCACATACAACAGCCTTCACAGAAATAATGTAGAAAAGCAATTCGCTACGTCGGTCAAAGAGTGGACTGAAAAAATGGGAAAGAAACTGAATGAACCCGTCTGACGGCAGCTACCGTAGCAAGAAAATAAAGAAAGAGAAGAGCTAGGTTTTAGCCGCCATTTTCTTTAACTCTTCTTCCCGTAAGACTCTTCGAAGAACCTTGCCAACAGCACTTAAAGGCAACTCTTTTCGAATTTCCAGTTCCCTAATAGCCTTGTAAGGCGCCACCTTCTCGTTAACAAACTTCATAAGCTCTTCCTCAGTGGCGGTCATGCCCTCCTTTAACACAACAAAAGCCTTTGGAATTTCGCCAGAAATAGGATCTGGTTTGCCGATTACTCCGCAAAGTTTTACGGCTGGATGCTCGAAAAGAACATCTTCAAGCTCCCTTGGGTAGACGCTGTATCCCTTATATTTAATGAGGTCTTTCTTGCGGTCTGTTATGTAAAAATAGCCATCCTCATCCATTTTCCCAATGTCACCAGTGTAAAGCCACCCGTTTCTAAGAACTTCAGCGGTTTCCTCAGGCATTTTCCAGTAACCCTTCATCACTTGCGGACCTTTAACTATTAACTCGCCGATTTCGCCTGGAGGAAGCTCCTTCTCTCCAGTTTCTATATCAACGATTTTCGCATCTGTGTCTGGCCACGGGATTCCTATAGAGCCAACTTTAACTGTTTTCATGGTTTTGTCAAGGGGGTTGCAGTGGGTTACCGGCGAAGACTCCGTAAGTCCATAACCTTCAACCAAAACGCCGCCAGTAACTTCCATAAACTTTTTCTGAACCTCCGGCGGAAGCGGCGCCGCTCCAGATATGCAGAACTTTATTGACGTGCAATCGTATTTTTTGAGGTCTGGATGGGCTAGAAGCATGGCATACATTGTCGGCGCGCCGCAAAACACGGTTACCCTATACTTTTGGATTACTTGAAATACGCTTATCGGGTCGAAGCGGGGGAGCAGAACAATCCTTCCCGCGAAATAGATCGGCGCGTTCATGCCAGTTGTCATTCCATAAATGTGGAAAAGCGGAAGTACGGCTAAGACGGTTTCCTCGCCTTCGTTGGCTTGCAGCCACTCGTTACACATGACAGCGTTTGAAACTAGGTTCATATGGGTAAGCATGGCTCCTTTTGCAATTCCAGTGGTTCCGCCAGTGTATTGAAGGGCAGCCAAATCCTCTTTCGGGTTAATTTCAACTTTCGGCGGTTTCGCCTCGTATTTTGCCATAAGTTCTGTGAAAAAGTGAACGTTCGGTTTAGGCTCAACTTTGTGGGATGGAATTTTTTTCAGCAAAGAACCCAAGACAGCCTTAAACTTTGGCATGTAATCCTTCAAGCTTGTTACAACCACGTTTCGCAGCCTTGTCTTTTCCCAAACCTTTTCAACAATTGGGTACAACAAGTCAAGGACGACTATGGTTTCAGCTTCTGAATCGTTTAATTGGTGCTCAACCTCCCGTTCTTTATAGAGGGGGCTAATTGCCGTGACAATGGCACCTGCCTTTAAAGCGCCGTAATACGAGATTATAAACTGGGGGACGTTGGGAAGGAAAATTGCACCTTTGTCTCCCTTTTTCACTCCAAAATCTACCAACGCAGTTGCAAACTTGTCAGAAAGCACGTCCAACTCTTTATAGGTTAATTCCTTGTCAAAGTAAACTATGGCTGTTTTATTAGGATGTTTTTGGGCAGCGCTTCTTAAAAATTCGAAAAGCGGCACTTCGGGATAATCTATGTTTTTTCTAACGCCTGCAGGCCAGAGTTTGTACCATGGCTTTTCGAGTTTTTCTTCCCTTTCAGCCTTCTTTCTCTTTTTAGCCGACATACTAAACCCTATTAAGGTATAAGCGGCGTTTGGAAGTAATAATACTTTCCATAAATACGCCTATGTGAAAGGGCTTATCTCTATTCTGGTCTGGTGAACTCGTATGTGGGGTTTCCTTCGGGAGTGGTTTTGGCTATGAGTTTGGCTTTTATGCCCACTTTTACCCCTGAAAGCTTGAAACCCGTTAGCCAAGCAAGCACCCTTACGCCTTCTTTAAGTCTTCCAATAGCAACTGTGTAGGGTTTTTCTGGCTGAAAGGTGGTTGGTCTAACAACGACATGGGTGAAAGTTTCGATTGTTGCCTCATTGCTGAGTTCAAGCCACTCCATATCAGAGGCTAAGCATTCTGAACAGTCGGCAACCGGCGGAAAATACAGCTTTCCACACTTTTTGCATTTTGTGGCTAAAACTTTTCCCTGTTTTAGGCTTTCCCAAAATTGTAACGTCTTACTTATTGGTATGTCTTGCACAATTTTTATTTCTCTCGATTTTATGGATGGCATAGTCGCCATACAATCATCTCCTCAAGATTGTAACGTAACAGTAATGCCCCGTCCCGCCCACGTTATGGGCTAAGGCTATGTAATTTTTCATGGGCACTTGACGGCTTTTTTCAACGGCTTCTTCTCTAAGCTGTTTTGTCAACTCATATATCATCGCGCATCCGGTTGTGCCTATTGGGTGACCCTTTGCCTTCAAACCGCCATCTACGTTTACTGGAATTTTTCCACCGATTTCTGTTTGTCCTTCCCTTAACAGTTTGGCGCCTTCGCCTTTTTCACATAACCCAATGTCTTCGTAAGCCATTATTTCAGCTATGGTGAAGCAGTCGTGAACCACTGCAACGTCAAGCTGGTTAGGCGTTACCTTAGCCATTTTGCAAGCTTTTTGAGAGGCTCGGACGCTTGCCTCTAAACCAACATAGTCTAAGCGTTTGCTCATGTTTGCTGTTCCAGAAGCAAACCCTATTCCGGCAATCCATACTGGCGTGTCAACCTTCAGTTCTTTAACCTTCTCTTCTGAGGCGAGGATTATGGAGGTTGCTCCATCGGACACAGGGCAGCAGTCGAAAAGTTTCAGGGGTGCAGCGATAACCATAGACGATAATACGTCGTCGATTGTTATTCGGTTTTGAAGATGTGCAATGGGATTCATGGAGGCGTATTTGTGGTTTTTAACGGCAACTAAAGCCAAGTCTTCCTCTGTGGTTCCGTATTTTGCCATGTGGGCAGTTGCATATAACGCGTAGTAGGCTGGAAAGGTTAAGCCGAAATTGTGGAACTCCCAGAGGTAGTATCCCGCTCGACCAATCCACTCCATCATGGTCGGTGTGTCGATTTCCCTCATCTTTTCAATGCCTAAAGCTGCTGCAATTTCGACTTGCCCGCTTGCCACAGCCCAGTAGGCTGTTGAAAAAGCTGCACTTCCGCTTGCGCATGCGGCTTCACAGCGCACAAGCCCTGCGCCTGTCAGCCCACAATACTCAGCTGAAACCACTGCTGGGAGAAGCTCCTCATACCATGCTCCAGCTCCAGTAGAGCCCACCGCAACGAACTCTATTTCTTTTGGGGTTATTCCAGCATCTTCCACTGATGGCTTAAAAGCCTCGAAGGCTAGTTCAGCCACGTTCACGTCGTTTCTCACACCAAATTTTGAGCAACCAACGCCTATAATTGCCACCTTTCTCATTACATCACCATACTGCAATCATTAACGATTAAAAAAGGGATTATGGAAGGGTTGTTATTTTCCTTTGAATTCAGCTTTTCGCCTTGACATGAAGGCTTCTACGCCTTCTTTTAGGTCTTCCGTGGAGAAGGTTAATGCCATAAGCCCAGACTCTATGCGCAAACCAGCTTCCAGCGGCACCTGCGTTCCAAAGTTTAAGGCGTACTTCGCATATTTCAGCGCTACTGGTGGACCTTCGCTTAGTTTTTTGGCAAGTTCACGCGTCTCGTCTCTGAGTTTCTCATAGTGCACAACCTTGTGAACCAAGCCTATTTTTAGGGCTTCTTCAGCTTTAAGTCTGGTTCCAAGCATCACCATTTCTTTAGCCCGCGCCAACCCAACGATTCTGACAAGCCTTTGAGTGCCGCCCCATCCTGGGATCAGCCCTAAGTTTATTTCTGGGCTTCCTAGTTCTGCGTGTTCTGCGGCTACTCTGAAGTCGCATGCAAGCGCCAGTTCTAAGCCTCCGCCTAGGGCGAAGCCATTTATCGCAGCTATAACTGGTTTTGACATTTCCTCTATTTTGCTGAAAACTTTCTGTCCCATTCTTGAGAATTCTTCAGCTTTAACTGGTGTCGCCTTAGGAAACATTGTGACGTCTGCGCCTGCGCTGAAGGCTCTGTCGCCTTCGCCTGTTATTACAACACATTTCACCGACGGATCTTTTTCAGCAGTATCTAAGGCGTCTGCAAGCTCTTCCATTAAGACGTCGTTGAAGGCATTCAGCCTATGCGGCCTATTGAGGATTATCCATAGAACGCTTTCTTCTCTTTCCACCTTCACGGTTTCATATGCTTTACTCATAAACACCACCACACACCATTTTTGCAGCATAGTCTATATTACTTTTGGGAAATTCAGAACTTTCGCAAAAGATATTTTAGAACTGTCAGCTTCTGGATTTCGCTTGTGCCCTCGTAGATTTCAGTTATTTTCGCGTCTCTGTGATACCTTTCAACACGGTATTCGCCCAAATAACCATAACCGCCTAAGGTTTGAATTGCGAAGTCTGTGGCTTCCATCGCCACACGGCTCGCATACTGTTTTGCCATAGCCGTTGCCATGGGATCCATTTTTCCAACGTCAATAAGCCATGCAGCCTTGTAAGTTAAAAGCCTTGCAGCTTCAATTTTTGTGGCTAACTCTGCCAGTGTGCAGCCTATGGCTTCGTGCTGTATTATGGGCTGTCCGAAGGCTTCCCTCTGTTTTGAGTATTTGAAGGCTATTTCCCATGCGCCTTGAGCCATGCCAACGGCTTGAGCTGCCACGCCGACTCTTGTTTTGTCGAAGAACTCCATTGAATGGTAAAAGCCCCTGTTAAGCTCGCCCACAATGTTCCAGTCTGTAACTTTAACATTGTCAAATCTAACTTCGCCTGTTACGGAACACCTTATTCCCATTTTGTTGTGAAGTTTTGTCGTGTCCAATCCTTGAGTGCCCTTGTCCACCACAAATAGTGTTTCACCTCTATATGTTGGTCTAACCTTTGTGTCCGTCTGCGTTAAAACTACAAAGAAATCTGCGATCGTGGCGTTTGTGATGAAGGTTTTTGTGCCGTTTATCCACCATTCGTTCCCATATTTTGTGGCAGTTGTCTCCATGCGGGTTATGTCGCTTCCGCTAACGTTTGGCTCTGTAAAAGCTGCCGCTGAAATGTAGTCGCCTCTGCATATTAGCGGCAAATATTTTTCCTTCTGTTCTTTAGTGCCATGGACAAGGATTAGTTCGCTGCCAAAGTTTCCGCTTGAAATTGCCACACCAAGCGATGAGTCTGCTCTGCACATTTCCTCGATTACAAGGCATGTTTCTAGAAGCCCATAGCCTTGACCGCCATATTCTTGGGGGAAGAACATGCTTGTGAAGCCCAATTTGGCGGCTTTCTTGTAAAGCTCCATTGGAAACTCTTCTTTGCGGTCAAGTTCTAAGGCTAGTTCTGGTTTGAATTCCTTGTCGCAGAACTCCCTCACAGCGTTTTTTATTCCAATTTGCTCCTCGGTTAGTTCAAACTTCATTTAGTAGAACCCCCTTCCAGTTTTCTTACCCAACCAACCTTTATTGACGTATTCTTCTAAAAGTGGGCAAGGCTTATACATTTCCATGTTATATTTGACGTAAAGCTCCTTCAGCTTCTTGAGGACAACATCTATGCCAGTTCTATCTGCGTATTCGCATGGACCAGAAGGCCAGTAGGTGCCAAGTTTCATTCCAGTGTCTATGTCGGCTGGGCTTGCCGCATCTTCGTATATAAGCCATGCAGCCTCGTTTACGGCTACGGCCCAAGATCTTTCCACGTCATATTCTTCCATTAAGTTGAAGGGGATTCTTGGTCTTCCCTTGGTCCAGTCGTAAAAGCCGACGCCTATTTTTTGTCCAAGCTTCCGCTCTTTTACTAGTGGTTCGATGACTTCTGCGCATGGTTTGAAGCGGTCGCCGTAAGCATCGTAGAGAATTCTTCCAACTTCGTAGGCTATGTCAAGTCCAACAAAGTCGGCTAGTTCAAACCATCCCATTGGAAAGCCACCACTGTATTTTACTGAGGCGTCTATGCCTTCTTTTGTTGCTTCGCCTCTGTGGTAAGCCCAAAACGCCTCGTTGAAAACTGCGCCAAGCACTCTGTTAACTATGAAACCGCGCACATCTTTTCTTACAACCACCGGCGTTTTTCCAAGTTTTTTAGCTAGTTCTGCAAGAGTGTTTATTGTTTCTTGGCTTGTTTTTTCGCCTTTAATAACTTCAACCAAAGCCATCAGCTGCGGTGGGTTGAAAAAGTGCATTCCCGCCACTTTGTCTGGACGGTTTGTGGCGTTGCCCATCTCTGTTATGCTTAAAGTTGAAGTGTTAGAAGCCAAAATGGCGTGCGGAGGCGCAACACTATCCAGCTTAGTGAAAACTTGCTTTTTCAGTTCCATGTTTTCTGGAACCGCTTCAATGGCGAGGTCTATGCCTTCTGCTGCTTGCTCATAGCTTGTTGTTGTGTTTATCCGTGCAAGTGCAGCTTCGGCATCTTCTTGTCTTATGCGTTTCTTTTCGGCGAACTTGCCCAGGCTCCACTTGATTTTTTCTAAGGCTTTTTGGAGAAGCTCATCGTTTATATCCACCATTGTCACCTGGTATCCATTCATCGCCAACAACTGCGTTATTCCATGCCCCATTGCTCCAGAACCAATAACCGCCACTTTTTTCAATTTTTCAACCAAACAAATTCCTCCTTTGAGAATCTAATATGAATGATTAAGATGAGATGAGTATAAAATTTTTCCCAAACCCGTGAACTTTTGTCATGTCTTTAGATATTTCGAGAACTTTTTCCTCATCAATGTGTATTTAGAAGCTAATTTTTGCTTTAGATAATTGAACTCCGATGGTAAATAAGGGTCGTCCAGTTGTGATGCGAAATTGTTGAGCCTTTTCCTAACCCATTCATGCCCCTTTTTATTCAAAGCATGCGTCAGTTCATAATCTAAAGCCGTGAAATGGGCTTCATAGACATTTGGATAAAATTTCATTACCGTTTGTTTATTAATCGGTGTATTCATTTTCTTCAGCTCATTTATTTCAACAAATTCGTGAACCATTAAAAACTCATTATTTAAAACATCCTCCAGCGTTGTAGTATCTCCTGTTGGAGTTTCGCCTGTCATGTAATCATAAAACTCTTTAGGAGAAATGCTTTCATAATCGTAACCAAGTTTATTTAAAATTTCAGCAGTCTTTCTTAATTTAGCTGCAATTTCGCTAAGTATGGAATTATCGCCTTTCTTATCCATACGGATACCTTTATAGTTCTAAATCATGCTTGCGTTTAAGATAAAATTTTTCGCATTTAGAACGCCAGAAATCAAACTTTTAAAGTAAAAGGGGGGAGAGGCTATTACTGTTTTTGTAGAAAGTTTACTATGGTTAGCTTTTGAATTTCGCTTGTGCCTTCATAGATTTCAGTTATTTTTGCACATCTATGGAAACGTTCCACATGGTAATCTGCCAAATAGCCATATCCACCGAAAATCTGTATGGCTTCGTCTGTAACCTCCATTGCCACACGGCTTGCATAGGCTTTAGCCATTGAAGTGGCAACTGGACTGGGCTTTTCATGGTCGTATATCCAAGCCGCCTTATACGTCAGCAAACGGGCAGTTTCAATTTTGATTGCCATTTCAGCCAGCTTGAAGGAAACCCCTTGAAAGTTTATTATGGGCTGTCCAAACTGTTTACGTGTTTTTGCATAGGCAAGCGCCTTTTCAAAGGCGCCTTGAGCCATGCCAACGGCTTGAGCTGCAACTGTTATTCGTGTTCCATCAAAAAGTTCGAGAGCATAATAAAAGCCCTTGTTAAGTTCGCCTACCAGATTTGTTTCTGGCACGTGGAGGTCGCTTAGTGCCAACGAGCCAGTAACGCAAGGTTTTATTCCCATTTTACCATGAAGCTTCGTCGCTTCTAAACCGGGCATGCCTTTCTCTGCTAAGAATAAGCTTTGTCCGCGGTGGGGTGGTGTAGCATTAGGGTCTGTTTGGCATAGAATTATGAAGGTGTCAGCTATTGGAGCGTTTGTTATGAACTGTTTTGAACCGTTTATGACCCATCCGTTGCCGTTTTTGACGGCGGTTGTGTCTAGGCGGGTTATGTCGCTTCCGTGTTCAGGTTCAGTGAAGGCAGCAGCTGCAATTTTTTCACCTTTGGCAAGCAGTGGAATATATTTTTCCTTCTGTTCTTCGGTGCCATGTTTTAACAAAACGTCTGGAACCATTAGGTTTCCAAGGGAAACAGCCACCCCTAACCCGGGGTCAACACGACAGAATTCCTCAACTACTAAGCATTCTTCTAGGACGCCGTAGCCTTGCCCATCATATTCTTGCGGTATGCGCATGCTTGTAAAGCCTAGATTTGCAGCCTTACGGTAAAGCTCCATGGGAAACTCTTCTTTCTGGTCGTATTCCAGCGCAAGCTCTGGTGTGAATTCTTTTTCTGCAAATTCGCGTGCTGCCCGTTTTATTTCCATCTGTTCATCAGTTAATTTAAAATCCATTTTGATTCCCTTGCCTTGAACTATGTTTTTGAGCTTTTAACTCGTTAATTTTGTTCTTCAGCGACGGCACAATTTTGAATAGGTCTTCAACTATGCCGAAGTCTGAAAAGCTAAATATTGGTGCCTTCGGGTCTTTATTCACTGCTATTATCAAATCTGAGTTTTTCATTCCTAGAACATGCTGAAAAGCACCGCTTATTCCTAGGGCTATGTAAAGTTTCGGTTTTACAGTTTTTCCAGAAGTGCCCACTTGCCTGTCGCTGGGAAGCCAACCTTTATCTACTATTGGACGGGAACAAGCCAAGACTCCTCCAATGGATTTTGCCAATTCCTCCACCATGGGTATGTTACTTTGGTCTTTTATTCCCCTTCCAATGCCAACCAACACTTCTGCAGCTGTTATATCTACGCCTCCAGGCGGTGGCAAAACATACTGTAGGAACCGTTTCGTAGTTATTTCCTCTGTTAGAAGCGATGGAATCTCTTCTATCTGCCCATTAGCTGGTGTTGGTGGTTTTTGAGCTTTGAAGGTGGCTTGCCGTACGGTCACCATGTAGCTTTCAGCTTTACGAAGCACAGCCTTAACGTTTACTTTCCCACCATACATTTGCCTTGTAACAGTGAGCGTATCGCCTTCGAAGGCTAGGTCTATGCAGTCCGTAGCCAAAGGAATGTTTAATGCGGTTGCCAGTCTTGGGGCAAGCTCCACGCCATATGATGTGTGACCAATGACTGTTAGGATTGGTTTATGCTCTTTAAAGATATGGGAAAGCACTTTTTGGTAGGCATCCGAGTTAAAGTATTCAAGTTTATCATCTTCAACGAGCAAAACCCTTTTTGCATATTCCGCCAGTTTTTTGGCGTGTTCTCTAACGTTTTTACCTAACAAAACAGCTGTTAGTTCGGCGCTGGTTTTTTCAGCTAGCTCTCGAGCTTTTGTTAACATTTCGAAGGTTATGTCCCTTAGCTGCCCTTGTCTGTGCTCCGCTAAAACAAATATTTCAGCCATCTAAACTAACCCCCTTGACTTCAGAATTTCAACTATTTTAGTGGCTATTTCATCTGGGCTTCCTTGGAGAAACTCTGCTTGCTTCTCAACTGGCGGGGCATAAAGCTTCTCAATTTTCAGCCATGAACCAGCCTCGCCGATTTCGCTTTCGCTTAAGCCAGTGTCAGCTAACCCCATGACCTTTATTTCCTTCTGCATTGCCTTGCGAATCCCCATTATTGAAACGTAGCGGGGTTCGTTTATGCCCGTCTGAACCGTGAAAACTGCGGGTAGCTTAACCTCTAATTGCTCTTCTAAACCGCCTTCAAGTTCACGGTTAACCACCGCCTTTCCTTCGCTAAGTTCAATTTTCTTAACCATCGTAGCATGGGGAACACCCAGCAACTCCGCGAGAACAGGCCCAACCACAGCGCTTCCATCATCCCCTGCCTGCGCTCCTGTTAGGATTAGGTCGAAGTGCAAGTTTTTGATGACGCTGTAAAGGATCTTCGCCGTTGCATACGCATCCGAGTTGGCAAAGTTTAGGTCTGTTAAGCGTATAGCCTTGTCTGCACCGCGAGCCAAACATTTCCGCAAAGTGCTGTCAGAATCTTCAGGGCCAACGGTTATGGCTGTGACAGTTCCGCCTAACTTTTCTTTTATACGCACCGCCTCTTCCAAAGCATAGTCATCCCACTCGTTGATGTCAAAAACCAAGCCTGTTTTTTCTACGGCTTTGCCGCTTGCGTCAATTTTTAGTTCCGCTTCGGCTGTTTCGGGCACATGTTTAACACAAACAATAATGTCCAAACCAGATTCTCTCCCTAATACTTTGGAAGATGTGTTCACACTTGTTTTTCATATAATTTTTGCTTAGAAAGGTCTGCTTCAAAACATGTTTTGCCCATAAAACCTAATATTCGCCATAAACAGCAGTCTACTTGTGCTTAAGCTGTTCTTTCAAAATTTCTTCAGCTTTTTCAATTGCTTTTTGCAGTTTTTCTGTGTCAGTTCCTCCTCCTTGGGCAAAGTTGGGTTTCCCTCCACCTCCTCCACCTATTATCTTTGAGGCTTCTTTGACTATTTCGCCAGCGTTTACTCCTTTGTTAACGGCTTTCTTTCCAGCCATAGCCATTATCCTCGCAGTTTTCCCGTCAGCTCCATAGAAAATGGCGACTAGCGCATCGTCTTTTTTAATTAACTCGTTTGCCGTTTGAACCATACGGTCAACATCGATGTTTTCCTCAAAATTACGCAAAACAAGTTTAACACCATTTATTTCGCGAACAACTTCGATCTCCGCCTCGGCGCTTACGCCAGCACTTTCCAGCTTTGCTATCTCTTTAATCAGCCTTCTCCTTTCCGCGTTTGCCTCTTTCAGTTCTTTAACAAGTTTTTCAGCGGTTTTGTCCAACTTTTCCAATGGAGCATTTAGGATTTCTGAAACCCGCCAGAGCAGCTCCTCGTTCTTTTGCACTGCCTTCAAAGCTTCAATACCAACAGAATAAACAAGCCTCTCTACGCCATCTTGAATTCTCTCAGAATGAGTTATTTTGATAAAGCCTATCTCTCCAGTGTTTTGCACATGGGTTCCGGCGCAAGCCTCCACCTCCCAGTCTCCAATTTTAACCACGCGAATTTCCTTCCCGGGAACTGCGCCGCCTTGGTAAAGTCTAAACCCGTAACGGTTTTCAGCTTCCGTCCTAGGCATCCAAGAAATTTCAACAGGTATATTCCTTAAAACAGCCTCGTTGGCTAAAATTTCTATTTTTTGCACCTCTTCCCGTGTGAGGCGACGGTAATGGGAAATGTCAAGCCTTGAACTTTCAACGCCTTTTTGAGTGCCGAACTGCCAAACATGTTGCCCCAAAACTCGCCGCGCAGCAGCATTAACAATATGGGTGGCGGTGTGAGCCTTCATTAGTGCATAACGCCTATCCAAGTTTATAACGCCCTTAACCACACCACCTTTCTTGGGAGCCTTTTCTCCGCCAATTTTGTGAACTATAACTTTGCCAACCTTCTGAACATCAACAACTTCAGCATTTTCCCCGTCAAACATTAGAAAGCCCGTGTCTGCTGGTTGTCCACCGCCTTCTGGGTAGAAGCATGTTCTATCTAGGACTACGTGTTTATCTTTAAAGACTTTGAGGACTGTGGCTTCAAATTCCCTCATGTATTGGTCTTTATAGTAGAGTTCTTCTGTTTCTGGAAGCCCAGCCACTTCGTTTTCAAGCCATTTTTCATGTTCGGCTTCCTCTGTTGGCTTGGGTGTTTGCATATGCCTTTCAGCAATTAAGGCGTAAAAGTTTTCAGGAATCTCCACAGCTAAACCTTCAGTTTCCGCTGTTTCCTTAACGATTTCCGGCGGGAGACCATGAGAATCATAGAGCTCAGTTAAGGTTTCAACTGGAATTTCGCCGACACCTTTTGATTTTAACTCTTCGGCTATTCGCCTTACTAGGCTTCCTCCCCTCTTTATCGTCTCATTGAACTTCTCTTCCTCTACTGAAAGTATCTCCATTATTTCGTCCCGCATCTCGTGAAGATGCGGATAATCCTTAGACCAGTAACTGATTTGCATGTCAAAAATGTCATAAAGCCTGTCCGAAATACCAAGCATTCTTAACAGTCGGTATATTCTCCTAAACAGAAGCCTCGCCAAATAGCCTTCCTGAATATTTGAAGGAACCACACCTTCTGAAAGTATGAAGCTTAAACATTTTGTGTGATCAGCAATCGCAAAGGCATTTTCTATCGGAAACAGAAATCTATCCAACACATCTGCTTCCACACCAATCATTGCAGCTATTTTCTTTCTGGCTTCAAACAGACCGGCAGTCTTATCTAAGCTTACAAGACCGGAAACCGTTGCAACTTTTGCCAGCAGATCTTGGTTGATTTTGGTTATTCCAGCCATTTTGAAGATTTTATCAAGCAATTCGCCGTAAATTGTGTGGAAGGCGCTTGGAGCGCCTTGTGAAAGCCAAGCGAAACGTTCTATGCCATAGCCGGTGTCCACAGTCCTTATTGGCAGTTTAACAAATTTGCCGTTTATGACTTTGTACTGCATGAAAACCAGCGTGGCAACCTCTAATCCTCCGACGATGCATTCAAGGCATGGTCCCGCGTTTCCTCCTCCAGACCAAACCTCCTCTTTGTAGGTTATCTCCTCTGGTTTTATGCCGAGCTCTTCGGTGGCAAACAGTTGGTGGTATCTCACTGTTTGGTCTTTCCAATAAACCTCTTTGTCTGGATAGTTAAACGCATGGTGCCCGCCCATTTCAAAAATGGTTACATATTTACCGAAGGTTGGACCTGTGTTGGTTATATCCACCAAGCGAATGCACGGTTGAGCTATGACTAGAGGGTTTGCCGGTGGCGGCGCAATTCCTTCAGTTACGTAGGGTTGAAAGTCTATTATGCTGGCGTGTGTTAGGTAAATGTCGTCTCTCCATCTTGCAACAACTGGGTAAGGCTTAATGCGCATGTGCCCATGTCTTTCAAAAAAGGATAGGAAAGCTTCACGCATTTCACGCAGAGTATAGCTTCTTTTCGTAGGCGGATTACCTATAAAAGTATAAACGGCACAGCCTTCAGCCCTTGCTTCTCCACACGTTTCTTGTTCAGGGTTAAGGGTCCAAAAATGTGTATTGCATTTTGGGCAAAACTTTCTGACATAACCTAGCTCTTTGAAAAAAGGAAGCGCATATTCCTCGGCTGGAAACTTTTCCAAAGCCATCTAACGCTCCGAACTGGCTTATTTGGGCTCTGCGCGTTTTCAATGGATAAACGAGTCTCCAACATTTAAACTATTTCACTATCCAAGTTTAAGGCCTAATAGAAAGCCGGCAATAAAGCTTGCAGCAAACGGCAGCAAAGCTATTGTATGAACAAGCCAAGAAAGGGCGTTGCTAGCTAAACCCAACAGGTTGCCGATAAATGTGAAAAGAGCCTCATAGTTTATGCTTATCACTCCCTTTACTCCTAAATATATGAGGACAGCGATAAACAAGCCCATCAAGATGAGTATTAGTTTGCTTAATTTCTTAAGAGCAAATCCAACTATGAAACCGCCTATGCCCCCTATGCCAAGTTCGTAAACAATAGGGGGTAAAACCTCACTCATAGGAGTTTCTCCAAATATCAACCACCTTGCGCCGCTTTAAAGCTTATTGGCTTTATTGACACTTTTAGGAAACATAACAAAAAGTGGAGGTGAAGGGATTGGACTTGCTTGAAATATACATACTTAATCTTGCTTTAACCCTTGGCATGTTCATTGTTTTAGTTTTCAGAGCGTGGATTGAGCTGAAAAATTATAAAATTATGTGGAAGGAGTTAGAGTGGAGGCAAACCTACCAAACTGTGGGACGCATACTCAAAGCCGAAAGGGATCCTTTTTTGTAAGGTTGAAGGCGGCGATGAGCTTTACCGACTGCTTTGCGAAATTTTCAAAGTCAAAGAAAATGAAAAAACGTAAATATTTCATGGAAAGTGCCACCCATCCATCAACTCGCTAATTAAGAAATGCTGCCGCTTTTCCATCCCATAACGCCCAAGAGGCTTTGTAAGATGTCTCTGAGACCTCGGCGAAGTAATATACAAACCCTTTTTCAATTTTCGTTTAACTTTGACGACAACTTTGCTGAGATTTGGGAAACGGTGACCACATTTTTCGCATCTAAAGCCTTTACCCTTTCCCATGGATTTCAGCCGCTTGCCGCACTGTGGGCAAGTTGGGTTATGATAAACTAATTGCGAGGCAAGCTTTAGCAAACGAAGCTTTTCAAGGTTTATGGTTAATGGATAATCTCGGGATGAAGGACGTACACCACCGTAAACCTCAACATAATCTCCCGCAGCAAGCTTACTTGCCACTTTTCTTAAGTTACCAGTAGGCGCGAAGGCAGCACAATCAACACAACCGCTCTCATCTTCAATTGAGAAGATAACATGTCTCCTTGGGATTATCTTCGGATTTGCCGCCACAGTTCCTTTGGCAACCACCGGATGGTACGGTTTCATTTGGCTTAACTGCTTGACACGCTTTAGATGGGCGTCTGTGCCGTGGTTCGTGCGGAAAATAACCCACCTTTCAACAGGTTCAAGCGGCTTAACAATTTCAAAAGCCTTTTTAACAACCTCTGGGCTTTCACCCCTTATACCGAAAAGGATGGGGTCTGGTCCGCGGGGCGTTATTAGGATTCTGCCAGTTTCCGGGTCAATATTGTTAAACGTGTGGGGGGCGGTTGCCTTATCCATTTCCACAACAGATGCTTCGTCTATCTTCCTTTTTAAGCCATAGTTTTCCGGAGTGCGGTACGCGATGATTTCGAATGTATGGTCGCCTTGCAAGGTTTCACCTACAGCCGCTAGACCGCCTATTATTCCACGTCCACTTTTAAAACCTAAAGCCTCAGCCTTAAACCGTTTTAAAATTTTAAGGGCTGTCTTCATTTCAACGATTCCGGTTATAGCCTTTTTAGCGAAAGTTTTAACCTCCTTTGGAATCTTCGCCCTTGTAAAGAAGACAATGCCCGGTTCTGTGCCTTTATATTCTAAATCGGCATTTTCCTCTACAGTATCTATAACTGCTTCTTCAACTCTGTCAACGACGTTTTCATCGCATTTTATTCGCAGACATAGGGCGCCATTTCCCCTGGTTTTCCACGGAACATTCGGATTCAGCCTAATCAGGTTCGGATAGTCGGTAAACTGTGCTCCAAGTTTGCGCAGTTTCTCTACAAGAAGAGCTGCAATATAGGTTGTGCATCCTTTTCTGGGTGAATCTGTGTCGTCGAAGCCGATGTGTATTTGTTGAAGAGCCATTTGTTACAGCCTAAAAGCCATTACGCTTTCGAAAGCTAAAAAGAGTGTGTTTGAAAGTCTTTGGATTAGTGTGTAAAATAAAGGGGAGAATAGGCTACTTTGGTGATTCTTCAACTATTATCATTGTTAGAGTTGACCTAACCTTGTCAAGCCTTCTAATACGCCAAGTCACAATTTCCTTCAGCTTATCCATTGTTTCCGCGCCAACTCTGGCAATTATGTCGTATACTCCGTAAACAGCGAAAGCTTCCTCAACACCTTCAATCTTTTTTAAGTCTTTTAAGACGTCTGCTTCTGAACCTATTTCCGTGTTTATTAATACAAAGGCTTTAGGCATTTTAACCTCCTCGTATTATTGTCTGTTCTGATTGCATTAAAATATTTTGTTGTTATAAACATTCTAATTCCATCTTTAGAAAATATTCTTATCTCTAATCGGAGATATTAGCTGTTAGGTCTAAAGCATGAAAGACGAAAATGCTGTGAAAGGTTATATTACAAGTAGTGAACTGCGAGCTTTAGAATTGAACGCGGAATATTTTGGAATTTCGCAACTTCAACTTATGGAAAATGCTGGACGCCACATAGCCTTAGAAATAGCCTCAAGGTTTAATCCAGACAAAAGCGTCGCAATTTTCTGTGGTTTAGGCGGCAACGGCGGAGATGGATTTGTTGCAGCACGACATCTTTCAATAATGGGCTTTAAAGTTACAGTTATTCTTGCGGGAAAAGCCAAGGAAATCTCCCATAAAGCAGCCTTAGAAAACTGGAGGGCACTGCAATTTTTGAAGGAAAACATAACCATTCATGAAGTTTACGACAGCGCCCTTATACCCGACATAAACGCGGAAGTCGTTGTTGACGCACTTCTCGGAACTGGAACCAAGGGCAAACTGAAACCGCCCATACGACAACTTGTTGAAAAAATTAACTTTTCAAACGCCTTTAAAGTGGCTGTTGACGTGCCCACAGGAATCGACTCTGACACCGGAGAAGTTTTAGGAACCGCCGTGAAAGCCAACTTGACAATAACTTTTTACAAGACAAAAAGGGGACTTGAAAATGCAAGGGAATATGTTGGCGAATTGGTTGTAAAAGACATTGGCTTACCAAAAGAGTTGGAAAACTACGCTGGACCCGGAGACGTCACCCTCGCTTTAAAGAAAAGGGTTCCAGAATCCCATAAAGGAGACTATGGAAGACTGCTTGTAATTGGTGGGAGCGAAACTTTCTCGGGCGCCCCGGCTTTGGTGGCGCTTGCCGCCATACGAACAGGCGTTGATTTAGCTTATGTTGCCGCTCCATGGAAAACTGCCCATGACATTTCAGCCATGTCACCCGACCTAATCACCATAAAACTTGATGGAGACCACCTAAACATAAACAATATACCACCACTAAAAGCTTATGTTGAAAAGGTAGACGCCGTAGTTCTAGGTCCTGGACTGGGACTGCACGCCGAAACAAAGGATGCCATTAAGACTTTGATTGAAATTATTGAAAGTGCTTGTAAACCGCTTTTGCTAGATGCTGATGGCTTGAAAGCCTTTGCAGAGTTTAAAAGGAAATTAACTGTGCCATCGGTTTTGACGCCTCATGCTGGAGAATACGCTATACTGACTGGTAGAAAACTTCCTGAAAACCTAACGGATAAGGCTTCAGAGGCGCAGAAAACCGCTGCAGAATTAGGCGCTGTGCTGCTCCTTAAAGGTCCAGTAGACATAATCGCCAATGAAAAACGCTTCAAACTCAATTTTACCGGAAACCCAGGCATGACTGTTGGCGGAACCGGAGATGTGCTTTCCGGAATTGTTGGAGCTTTTCTGGCGCAGGGCGCAGACCCCTTTGAAGCTGCTGTTGCCGGAGCCTTTGTTAACGGTGCTGCTGGAGACTTTGTTTTTGAAGAGAAGGGTTACCACATGGTCGCATCCGACCTCATAGAATGGATTCCAAAAGTGCTGGACAACCCCATGAGCCATTTAAAGGTGCGAACTGCAGGTGCAGCGAAAACCAGTTAAAATTGTCGTTTACCACGCTGGACAATGCGACCCTAAAAAATGCACAGCCCTAAAGCTTAAACGCCATGGACTAGTTCGCCTAGTGCATCAAATCAAATTTCTGCCGAGAAGGGCTGTTGTCTTAAACCCTCTCTCAAAAATTGCCTTTTCGCCGGCGGACAAAGAACGCATAGAGGAATACGGCTTGGCGGCGTTAGACTTCAGCTGGGAACACGCTGAAAAACCATTACTAAAAAACGTTAGAGGAACATCCAGATGCCTTCCATATTTGGTTGCTGGAAACCCCGTCAATTTCGGATGCCCCACGAAGCTTAGCACTGTTGAAGCCTTATCTGCGGCTTTATACATCGCTGGATTCAGGGAAGAAGCTTATAGGCTGCTTTCAGTATTTAAGTGGGGACACACTTTCATCGACATAAACAAAGAAAGAATTGAAAGCTATGCCGTGGCAAAAAACAGCAATGAAGTAGTTAAATTTCAAGAACGTTTCGTAAAAATTGTTTAAGGCTCTGTGCCTCAGCCGTTTATCTTTGGAATTTTCTGCAATGTTCTCCGCAATGCATAAAGACGTCGATAAGAGACTTAACAGATGAAGCCTCTTTCAATTCACCTATCAAATATAGCCTCGACTCTTTTTCGCTTAGGGATAAACGTTTAATGAAAGCCTTCATTTCAAGAATATGTTTCTGGAGTCGACGGTCTGAAAGGAATTTATCTGCAATTTCTTGATTTGAGGCTAAGACAGCAAAATGTTTGTAAAAATCGTCATCTGAAATCACGCGAATGAGACCTCTTTCAGAAGCTACTTTTAAGCATAGTTTCTCTTCCTTTATTGGGAGAATTTCCATACTGAGAGGAATAGAGTCTTTGAAGAAGCCCCAGCATGCTAGACGATCTTTGTCCTTTGTAAGTAAAGCCAAGGGATAATGCATCAAATTTTCACGATCTACAAGGCTGACAGCCATTTCGATTTCCATGAAGGGTTCTTTCTCCTTGAGCTTACATATGGTTCGGAATCCGCCGCGGCTATAGGGTCGGAAACCCACGAAACTGCTGTGCGGTGACATGTGCTCTTTCACGGTTCTCGCGTAGTTGACCGCAATTTTTCTGTTCCGATACATGCCGATAAAATAGACTATTAGGAATAGGAAGGCAAGGGCGAAGATTAGGGTTATCTCGTACATGCCACCGCTCCTTCCAATGTTTAGTTCTATCGCAAGTCTTATATTAAGATGACCAGCTAAACTATAAAACTAGGGACGAAACTTGCTTTCAGTAATTGTAATTCTGCTTGGCATAATGCTGTATGCCATCGCCTACTGGGGCTACATAAAATGGTTCGACAAAAACGTCATAATGTCAGATCCAAAACGAGAAACACCAGCCCACACGTACATGGATGGCGTAGAATTCTTTCCATCAAACAAATATGTTCTCTTTGGTTTTCAATGGAAAAGCATAGCAGCTCTAGGCCCTGTACTAGGTCCCATCATCGGCGTTCAATGGGGGTGGCTACCAGCGCTTCTATGGATTTTATTCGGAACTATTTTCATAGGATGGATCCACGATTATGGCAGCTTAATGGTTTCCACGAGATCAGAAGGTTCATCTTTCGGCCCAATAACTTATGAGCTAATTTCGCCGAGGGCCCGAACAATTCTGTTATGGTATATTCTTTGGTACATCGTTTTAATCCTCTCATCCTTCACCAACGTCGTTGCAGGTTTATTTATAAGCTATACTGTGAGCCCAATACCAGTGCTCATAGTCACAATCGTGGGAATGCTGGCGGGTTATATGACATACAAACTTAAAGTTAACATCGTTTACACCACGATTATCGCCGTAATAATAATGTTTTTAGGTATATGGGTGGGCATAGTTCAACCCATCTCAGTTCCATGGCCAGCGACAGGTCCGTTTCCAAACGCAAGAGACTTTTGGATGTTTATAACGCTGTTCTTCTGTTTTCTTGGAGCTGTACTGCCAATATGGGTTTTCATCCAACCCATCAACTATCTCTCCTTCTACTTGGTATATGCAGGAATAATAGGCATAATCATTGGAGCTTTTGCAGGCGCTCCCAACTTCGCACAAGTGCCTACAACAACGTTCTGGACCACCGGAAAATGGGCAGCATCAGCCGCCATAGGGCCTCTATGGCCCATGATGTTTGTAACAATCGCTTGCGGAGCAATATCCGGATGGCACAGCCTAATCGGCTCTTCCATTACAGCAAAACAACTTGATGCAGAGCCAGACGCACACTTTGTAGGCGGCGGCGCAATGCTAGCGGAGGGAATACTGGCAACAGTTGCCCTAGTCACATGCGCAATTCTTGACCCAAGCGTAGCAGCAGCCACAGGAGCAGGCGGAATATTCGTCAAAGGTGGATCAACACTTCTAGGATATATAGGGATTCCAACAACTGTTGGAAACGCGTTAACATCAGTAATGTTAATCATATTGGCTATAACAATCATGCACATAGGTTTGAGGATCACTAGACTGGTGTTGTCCGATCTAGCTGGACCACGAATGGGGGGACTATTTAAAAACAAGTATATTAGCGCTATCTTAGTATGTATAGTTGTCTACCTTATAACAAGTCCACACGTCGGCGCAGTTTTCAGCTATATTTGGGGCACCTTCGGTGGGGCAAACCAGCTGATGGCTGGACTGGCCCTAATGATCGTGTCACTGTGGCTTACAAAGGAGAAGCGTCCAACAATTTACACGCTGATTCCTATGCTTTTCATGCTAGTAACCACTCTGTCGGCGCTAGCGTTCCTTTCCTACAACGGGGTTACTGGGTATATGGCAGATCCAACAAAAATAGGCGCGTTAATAGCTGCCATTGTAAACGTTTTCCTATTAATCCTTGGACTTTTCATGTGCTATGAGGGAGCCAAAGCCTTTCAGAGGCTAAGAGCGGCAAAGGCCGCCTAAATTCCCCTATTTTTTATTCTTTAGCCAAAGCCTCCGCAACGCGAGCAATCATTTTTAAGCCTGTTACTTCCGTTTCAAATAGGGGCACATATCCACGGACCATTCCTGGAAACTTTTCATGGATGATTTTCAGATAGCCATCCTGTTCCCGTATTTTATTAACGATATAAGGCGAAGTGTTTTTAAGGTCGAACTCTTCCTTTGGCAAGACTTCGTTCACTATTACCCCGCCTGTTGGAATGTCAAAGGCTTGAACCCAGCCGATAAAGCGTTCAATCACCGCTATTGGAAGCGAAAGTGGCAAAGTTACAAAGAAAAAGGCAGTTCGCTCCTTATCCGTTAAAAACATGCGTCCTTTCTCTGTTTTTTCCCGGGTAGCCAAGAGGCTGGCGAGAAGAGGATCCTTCTTTATCTCTTCCATAATTTTATCTTTCCGGAAAGACAGTTTTACACGAAGCGAGAGGGCTTCCTCTCGGCTTTTAATCATTTTATGCAGCCAAAGATCATAGACTTTTGACATGCCAAGAAGGCGGTAGGTGTGGGCTACCGGCGCCGTGTCGAAAACGTAGGCGTCAAATTCGCCTTTTAATATTAGGCTAACCATATCGTCAAACATGGCTGACTCTTCAAAGGCAGGATTTGTTGTGGCAATATCCACAAAAGGCTCCGGATCTAATGGAATATCAGCATATTTAAGGAAAGTGTAAATCTTTTCCCGTATCTCATTCTTATATCTCTCAATAGTGTCTGAAACGTCAATCTCAACTGCATAAAGATTCTTTGTATCCTCAATTTTTTGAATGCCCTTACCCCAAATGTCCTTACCAAAGGCGCTTGAAAGGCTGTGGACGGGGTTTGTGGACGAAATTAATGTTTTTCTCCCAAGTTTTTCAGCTAGATAATAGGCGGTTCCTGCAGCCACCACAGTTTTGCCTACGCCGCCTTTTCCTCCGAAAAACAAGTATTTAAGATTGGGTTTTGACGTAATGTAATCGCTAAAACTTACATTTTTGCTCATAACTATGCCTCTCCAAACAGAACTTTAGCCACTTCAGGGATCATTTTAAGTCCTTTAGGTTCACGGTCAAACATATGCACAACTCCACGGATAAGTGGTCCAAACTCTTTCTGGATGGTTTTCATATGTTCTTGCTGCATAGTTATCTTGTTCTTTAGAAAGGCTGGAATGTTCTTTTGTTTTAAAAGTTCAACTGGATACACTTGGTTTACTATGACCCCGCTTAAAGGTATGTTAAACGCCCTAAACATTTCCAGAGCCCTTCTTGTGTCGAGTATTGGCATAAGCTCTGGTATGAGGACGTAGAAAAAGGCTGTATGCTCTTGATCTCTCATCATGTTGCTGACAAAACCTAACCTTGAGCGGATAAAATCCAACTCTTCTAGGATTTTGTCCTCTTGGGCTAAGCCGCCTTTTCCACTCATAACTGCGGCTACATCGCCATATTCAGAAGCTTTCTTCCTTGTTTCAACTATTTTGTTAACCCATGCGTCGAGTATTTCCGACATGCCGAGAAACCGGATGGCGTGTCCATGGGGCATCATATCGAAAATATAGTAATCGTAAGCGCCGCTTGTCATCAACTCAACCATAGCATCAAACGTCGCTGACTCTGCCATGGCGGGTTCAGCGGCAGACGACTTAATATAGTCTTCCACTTCTTTGGGGACCTCCCCATACATCTTGATTATTTTCTGCCGTATTTCCTCTTGGTAATCGGCTATCCTCTTGTCGGCGTCAATCTCTAAGGCGAAAAGGTTAGGGGTGATTTCAACTTCTCCCTTGCCAAAAATGTTTCGTTCAAAAATGTCTGTGAGGCTGGCTTGGGGGTCTGTGGAGAAAACCACCACTTTTTTGCCTTTTTTGGCAAGCCAGTATGCGGTCGCTGCAGATAATGTTGTTTTGCCCAGACCTCCCTTGCCGCCGAAGAGAATATACTTTATGTTTGGGTGGCTTGTTAAATACTCCTTTATCGACACAGCCATTGACAAACCCTAAACCCTCCTTCTAGGCGAAAACGGAGTCTGTCACGTCGCGTTCTCTTAACAGTGTACGCTTCCATGTCTTAATATGTGGCACGCAATAGGGCAGGAGTCTAAGACAATAGTATGGTGGCAGCACTGGGACGCCCAGCATATCGCCCATTGTAATGAGCATGAAAAGGTTTTCTAGGTGCATCCTTGTTTTTAAGGCGTAGCTCACCATGCCATGCATAGCCATGCCATAAACCAAACCTTTGACGGCTTTCTTAACTTCGCTTTCCTTTTTCTCGTCATTTGTTTCTTTTTTAGCCATGACTTTTCACTTCAAGAATATGGAAAGTTTATTCGAGATAAAAATGTTATTATAACTTCCATAATTTCATAGTTTCTCCGTTACATCCTTTTCTCTTAGAAGAAAAGTTTTCCATTCTTTAAGCCTAGGAAGCCAGTATGGGAGAAGCCTCAAACGGTAATAGGTGGAAAATGGATATCCAAGCATGTCGCCCAACACAGCAAGCATCAATCCGTATTCGATGAGAAGCCTCCTCTCTTCAAGGTCTCTAATGGCACTGTAAACTGTTGCGCCAATAACAAAGTCTTTAAGCTTCCGCAAAAAACCAGTTTTTGAGCCGTTTTTAGCTGTCAAATTTAACCTTCCAAATTAAACTTAAATTTGCAGCAGAATATAACTTTACCTCAACACCGCCTTGAAAGGGAATAGGAGATGTTTGAAAGAGAGCTTCTCATGATTCCCGGCCCGACAAACGTTGACCCAAAAGTTTTACGCGCTTTAAGCAAGCCAACCACATCCCACACAAGCCAAGAATTTGCAAGCATATTCAGAGAAGCCTTAAACAATTTGAAAAAGGTTTTCATGACCAACGGTGAAGTTTTCGTAATCGCTGGGTCTGGAACATTGGCTTTGGAAATGACCGTCGCAAACATTGTAGAACCCGGCGATAAAGTGCTCAACACTGTTTCAGGGTTTTTCGGCAACTACTTTGTTGAAATATCGAAGGTTTATGGCGCTGTGCCCAGCGTTCTTGAAGTGCCGTGGGGTAAACCCGTAAAACCTGAACAAGTAAGAGAAGCCCTAATGGAAGACAACTATAAGGCTGTTACAGTTACACATGTGGAAACTTCCACTGGAGTGACTAACCCAATTAGGCAAATAGGCGAAGTTGTTAAGAAATACAGCGACGCCTTCTACATAGTTGACACTGTTTGTTCGCTTGGCGGAATGGAAGTCCGCGTTGATGAATGGGGCATAGATGTTTGCGCTTCGGGCTCCCAGAAATGCATCGGCGTGCCGCCGGGCTTAGCCCTTATTGCAGTAAGCCAAAAAACTTTGGAATATTTTGAGAAGCGCAAAACCTCTGTAGGCTCTTGGTATGGAAGCTTCAAAAATTGGCTTCCAGTAATGAGAGAGCCCACAAAATATTTCGCAACACCGCCTGTAAACATGATTTACGCCCTTCATGAAGCTTTAAAACTCATAATTGAAGAAGGTTTGGAGAACAGGTTTAGAAGGCATTATGTTTTTGCGGAGGCTTTTAGAGCTGCTGTAAACGCTTTAAACCTTAACCTTATAGCTGAAAAGGAAAGCGCCGCCAACACTGTTTCAGCCGTATATTATCCAGAAAACATTGAAGACATCCAATTTAGAAACGAGATGAAAAAACATGGAATAATCGTCGCTTCAACGTTGGGACCATTAAAGGGAAAAGGCTTCAGAGTGGGGCACATGGGAAACGTGAACCAAAACGACATATTTGCCACAATAACTGCCATAGAAACAACGCTTAAAAAGCTAGGATACAAGGCGGAATTGGGAAAGGGATTGGCAGCAGCCCAAGAAAAACTTCTTTCACTGGAGCAATGAACGCCTGCTTAAACGTGAAACACTTACGTATGAGGAAGAAAAATGGAACCTATAACAGACTTTTACCTGTTTTTAGCATCTGTCGCGTTAATATCCTTATCAGGGGTTATGATGCCTGGACCAGTATTTGCAGTGACTGTTGCAAAGGGATATGGAAGCAAAAAGGTTGGGGTTTTAATAGCCATTGGACATGGGGCCATAGAGTTTCCACTAATTTTCCTCTTGTACCTAGGGCTTTCGGAGCTTTTTCGCTCCATCCTAGTTCAAAGGACTATAAGCTTTCTCGGGGGCTTAATCCTCGTCTACATGGGTTTTCAAATGTTTAAAACTAGAAGAAAGGCAAGTGAAGAACTGCGGCATTCTGGGCACACTTCTTTTATCGCTGGTTTTGTAGCAACTGGTGCAAATCCCTACTTTTTCCTCTGGTGGGCAACTGTGGGCGCTGCTCTCATTCTTAATGCTTCCATTTTTGGTTTTGTTGGGTTAATTGCGTTTGCCGTGGTTCACTGGCTTTGCGACCTTGTCTGGGATACTTTTGTTTCGGTGACGGTTTTCAAGTCGAGGCGCTTCTGGACAGAGAAAGTTTTTAACATTGTATTCTTCTTCTGTTTTGCAGTCTTAGCGATTTTCGGTTTATGGTTTATCCTTTCAGCGTTTTTATGGTAGGTTGCTTACTTTTTCCAGTCTATAACGCTCATAGATTAACTCAACACAGCCATTTTTCACAATAAACTCTATTGGAAGTTTTCCACCGGACTGTATTGCATAAAACTTTTTCACGTTGCCTTCCATGTTTTCCGGGATAAGCGAAATCACCATGTCAGTGTATTTGTCGCAGATTTCTATTTGAAGGATGCCTCCCTTGGCTGAAACTTTGGCTTCCATGGTCCCCTTATAAGTTTCGTATATTCCGCTTAGCAGTTCGTATGCCTTCTCCATTCTGATGAAAGGAAGCTCTTCGGGATTTTTATCCAGCAGCATAGCAAGCGCATATTGTCCAATCTGGGAAAGCGGGTAGCCGCTTCCATTGGCTAAAAGGGCAACTCCCACGTTCTTTTCTGGAACATATCCAATGTAAGCGGTGTAAACAAGCACCGAGCCGCCGTGTCCTACAAGTTTGTAGCCGAAAAAGTTTGGAATTATGCTTAGCCCGTAACCGTAGGCTTCTCCGCCGAAGACTTGGAGCGGCAACTTAACCCTAGGCTTCTCCATCTCCTCAACCGATTCCGGCGATACTATGGTATGCCCATCATGGTTTCCGCGGTTCAAAAACATGAGGATGTAGCGTGCCAAATCGTTAACGTTGCTTATTAATCCGCCGTCGGCAAATATGCCGTATGGATGCTTGGACTTTTTGCATTCACCATCTCTGGTGACAATGTAAGGCGTAGCCACATTGGCGTCTGCCTCCACGTCTTCTTTTCGGAAAAAGCTTCTACTCATTTGCAGAGGCTCAAGTATACCTGCTTTAACATACTTGTCATAGCTCATGCCGGAAACTTTTTCGATAACATGACCTAAAATGACGTAGCCTTCATTCAGGTAGAACCATCTTTCCCCAGGCTTAGAAAACGCCCACTTGTTTGCTTCACGCATAAAAGAGAATAAGTCTTCTGAACTTGCGATGGGAATCCATTTGCCGCCAGCTCCGGTTACGTATCGGATTAAGGCTTCTGCATAGGCTAAGGCTGGTATGCCAGAAGCGTGGCAAAGCAGATGCCATATCCTTATCGGCTCGCCTCTAGCTTCAAGCTTTAATGGAACATATTTACTGACAGGTTCATCAAGGCTTAGCTTCCCTTTTTCGGCAAGCTGCATTATAGACAAGGCTGTGAAGGATTTTGTGACAGAGCCCACTCCGTAAAGGGTTTCAGGTGTCGCTCTAAGACCGTATTCAAGGTCTCTAAAACAGAAGCCTCTGCTATAGGCTAGTTCTCCATTCTCAATTATTGCCAGGCTTAATCCTGGAAGATGGGTTTTAGAAATTTTTTCAAAAATGAAGGTTTCCAGTTTTTCATAATCCAACATGTTTCACCATTTCTCTCTATGTGGCACTTGCTGATAAGCTTAAACCTTTAAAAGGCGAACTTCGCCACACATAAAATGGTGTTTGACAATGGCTATAGGCATTTGCGAATTTCAAATAGGTAAGGCGAAACTCTGCTTGGTTCAAGGCGACATAACAGAAATGGAAACGGACGCCATAGTTAACGCCGCAAACCCTTCGCTCATGGGAGGAGGCGGGGTAGATGGTGCAATTCATCGAAAGGGTGGACCAAAAATCCTGGAAGAATGCAAACAGATAAGAGCAACGGAATGGCCCAACGGGCTTCCAACGGGAAAAGCTGTAATAACTTCGGGAGGAAAATTAAAGGCAAAATATGTCATCCACACTGTGGGACCAGTCTGGCGTGGGGGGCACAGTGGAGAGCCAGAACTTTTGGCTGAAGCTTATCGAAACTCTTTAAAGTTGGCCGTTTCAAAGGGCTTAAAAACCATAGCTTTTCCATCCATAAGCACTGGTGCGTACGGATACCCAATAGAAAGGGCTTGCAAAGTAGCCCTAAAAACGGTTAAGGAGTTTTTGGAAGAGGAAGATAAACTTGACAAAGTTGTGCTTGTCTTATTTAGCAGGCGGGACTTTGAGGTTTACAAAGAAGCGGTAAAAGAAATTCTGCCACAGAAATTTTGGCGTTAATACCTGATGTATGCTTTGCCTCCAAGCTCTTCAACGCTTATTTTAAACCTTTCTAAAACTTGTTTCATTCTGTCATTGACTAAAATCCGCCAACCTCTTGGACCACTGGGGACTTTCACTTCTATTATGCAGTAATATTGCTCGCCCACGTGAACAACCCCGCGAACTTCCTCGAACAAAACATTGGAATGGGAGCATTTAAGCCATGCGAATTTAAGGTATGAATCATCTGTATTCTAGAGTCGGATTCCGAATAAACACGTTAAGCGTCACCAAAATCAAGAACTAAACATGGAACTATGCTCATCTGCAATAAACTGCGTATATCGCTTTTGATTAAAAGGGGGTCGATGTAAGCAATTAATGTTTTTCCATAGGCATCTGTCTTAATCCTCCAAAATCTTTTCAAGTCTTTTTCAGCAAGCCTCCTCCTCTCTTCCATGTTAAACTGCACCGCAAGTTCGATGGATTTTAGATAGAAATCTGTTATGGAATAATTAACTAATCGTAAATTGAACTTTAGCTCCTTGTCGTCGAGTTTTTCCCTTGTTCTAAGGCTGGCGATTATGGCGTTTCCAAAGTCTTTTAGGCTTTCCTCTTTCAAAACTATTAGTGGGCAAACAAAGTTTGAAGCTTGAAAAAGGGAATCCATAACGGGGTTTTCCTCAATTTTTGGCAAGGTTAATAGCTTCTTCCATTTCAACTCGAACTCTAGAGTTTCAGAAACCCCGAGTTCTCTATACTTAAACTTCTTTTTAAGCCAATCCAGTTCTGCTTTTGGAGAAACCCCTTTTGAAAAATAGACTATCCCCCTAAGGTTTTTCACCAAATAGAGATGAAAAGGCTTTGAGATTTCGCACACAATAAAAGCCTTATGCCTTCCTTAAAGTCTTAAACTTTACTCGGTTCTTTTTAAGGGGGCTGGCGTGTTGGCTGTAACACCAAAAGACGTGGCGAAATCTCCCGCAAATCCCC
>FMJZ01018130.1_pt1 | contig 35943 bp, 34 predicted proteins | sample 1987881 | NCBI WGS metagenome assembly FMJZ01 (sample SAMEA4378227, study PRJEB15110) | soil metagenome | biome: soil; feature: Field; material: Soil | place: India | collected 2015-03-11 | depth 0 m
AATAAAACGCAAAATATTAATTACGTTCTGTTAATTGCAGTTAACAGATGAGCTTTTAAATGGTTGTTATGTTTAGGATTTCTATTGCGGCTATTTCGCCTTTTTCGTCGTAGTGTATGATTGCTTTTCCGTCTTTTGTTGGTTCTCCATGTGTTGTTTTTGCGTGTTTAAACCTTATGAATAGGTCTCCAACGTCGTCTCCATAATCTATTGTGATAACTTTTCTAGGCAACTTTATTCTATATTTCTTCTCGAGCTTCTCTAACACTTCTCTGGGGTTGATGTCTAAGAGGGTTTCAACTTTTTGAATTGTCTATACCTCCGGGCTTTCCTTCTATTATTTGTATAGAAGGCGGTTCTTATATAGCCTTCCCCGTTCTCCTTGCAGTAAATCACTACGATATAGTCGGAAACTTCGCCATGCAACCTTTTTAGGGCGTGAAAGGCTCCTGAAGGGTCAATGTATACTTCATCTGGATTTGTTACTGCGTCGAGAATAAGGGATAATTTGTTTTCCAGTTCCGGGTGTCTTAAAACTATGTGCTTCCATCTTTCCTCCGTGAGGAAAACCTTGGTGCCGTTAAGTGCTCTTGTGTCCATTATAGCGACCTTGAAACCCAGAGATAGCATTTAGAATTTAAAATTTGCCAAGCTTGGGTTGAAAACGACTATTTCACCGCTTTTTGTCAAATGATTTTACACTGTTTTTCTTATTATTATTTTGCCTGAGGGTAAGATTGTTTGCACGTCCCATCCTTGGTTTAAGTATTGTTCAAGTTCATTTTCGTTTATCACCTTCTTTGGGTCGCTTTATGCCTAAACATGTGACCCTCAAGGCTTAGCTTTCTAATTTCCTCCATTGCCTCGTCTACTGTTGCATATTTGGCTAGGGCTTCCTCGACACGCTTTATTTTGTCTTCCGAAAAGCCGAGAATTTTAACCATGTCAAGTATCTGCCTTTTCCTAAGCTCTTCAGCTGAAGTTGTTTGTGGGAAGAATATTATTTGTGCATATTTGCCTCTGAGGTTTTCAACTTTAGTGTGGTCGTAGTATGGGTCTTGTGTTCCAGGCAGTATATGGCCCATTAAGAATTCCTGGTCCTTCGGATCAAGCCTATTGTTTCTTAAGGCTGCTTCAAAAGCCTTCCTAATGGAGTGGCATGTGACATCTGCCCAACGCTCTATACCGGCGTTTTCAGCTGCCGCCTTAACCATGCGCTCCAATCCGTTCTTAGACACTGGTGTGAACCTCCGCTTTTCGAAGGGAACTTGGTTGCTGTCCGAGCAGAAAAGCGGCTCGCCATCTGAAATAGAGCCGAACTCATTTATTCTCTCCCTCAAATATTCCTTTAAGGCCTTAGTTGTTTCACGATCTATGAAAGTGTAGTAGGGGATGTTGCCTTTACAAGCCGCCGGATCAACATCCTTCATCTCGGGGTAGACGGGTATTCTAATAACTTCATAACCAGCCTCCAACTCTTTCCTTACATCGCCGTATCGCAGTGCACGTAATGTTGAGTTGCGTAGCCCAGAAGTGTAAAGCATGAAGATCATAGCTCTGTTCTTAGCTGAGCCGGCGGCGTATCCCATTCTATAAATTTCCTCAGGCGTGGGAACATACTCAGGCTTCTTCCTATACCTTGAGGGTTGATGGTAACGCTCCACCTTAAGCGCCCTATCCCCATCAAAACCATTAACCCTAAAGAAAGTTTTCAAATAAGCCTGACACACGTTCAAGTAACGAACACTATAACCCTTACCCCTCAAGGAGTCAGTAAAGTCTTGGCAAAGCCTAGAAGCCTCCATAGGACTCAAAGCCACAAGCTGGTCTGGATTCAAACCCGCAAATTTACAAAACAACATCAAGGCAATGCAGACGCTCTCCCTGGTCTTCTCGCTCAAAACTTTCCTAGAATAATGCCTCAAACACCCATCAACACTAGCATATTCACTTCTCCAACCACCGACCTTAAGAAACTCCTCCCAAACCTTCATAGCCATCAAAAGTAAATGTGCAAAAACGCTATTTAAATGTTAGGGGATAATTGATAAGTTACTCTACTAGGCTAGGGCAACCCGCGGTAAACCTACCTCAATTTTCAGGAGCTTCCTCTCTTACAGAGTGACTGATATATATTATTTATCACTATGCTAATTTTGTATTTTGCGTTATATCTAAGTGTTGCTTATCAAGGCTTGTTGAAAGCGTCGTGCTTGTACTGTTTCTCACCGATTTTGTCTCTTACTTGGAACGTGGAGGGCAAGGCAGGGACTAAAATACCGTCACGTAGGATAAAGCATTTTGTGGAAAACGCAACTGAACTAGCCAGCAAAATAGAAAATCTGAAGTTGAGAAAAGCCTTCATGGAAGGAATTGAAAATATAAGAGAAATATTCAACAACCAAAGGGGCATTTTTTCTCAACGATATATTCTGCATGCCGAGAAATAAGACGGAGCAGGGTTTGCTAAACCGCCTTGGCGACTATGTTTAGGCTTGTTAGCGGTGTCATGGGCTGTAAAGTGGATAGACTTCCGTAATGGGCGATTGTTTCCCATCCAGCCTTTTCCAGAAGCCCCACAAGCTCGCTTAGGCTGTATATGTGGAGTTGAAAGTCTACCTTGTCTACGAATTTTAAGTCGTTTCCATGTTTCTCGTAGAATGTCCATGTTGTGTTTATCTGGGCTTTTCGCGGGTCAAAACTTCTGTCCTCCAAAATTACGAAGTTGTCTATTTCTGAATAGGATGTTGGCGTAAACTTTAGGGAAAAGAATTCTGTGTGGGCTGTTTCGACGATGAAGAGTATTGCGCTCGTCTTTGAGGGTTCTCTTGCTTGTTTGAAAATGCTTAACTCTTCTTCTTGAGAGAAATAGCCTAGGAAGTCCAAGCGTTGACAACCACGTCGAAGGGTTCGGAGACTCCCTTCAGAACCTCTTTTAGCCGCCGTACATCTCCATAAACCTTGTTTTGTCTGATACGCCATGTTCCGCCGCTTTTTTGTTGGCGTCTTCTATAAAAGCCCTAGAAATGTCTACTCCTACGGCTTTGCTATTTGTAGATTTTGAGTGGTTTTCCAAGTTTTGTGGTGTCCAGTTCTCTTATGCCTAGTCCATGGCTTTTTGGGAATATGCGCATGGAGTTTTTGACTTTTGTTCCGCCTTTTTTGGCTAATTTGTCTTTTAGCAGCAAGTCGGAGTCTAGGTCTGCGTATTGGATGTTTTTGATTGCTGCTGCTAGGTGGGCGCCGGCGGCTATGCCTACTTCTGATTCGCCCATGCAGCCTATCATGCAAGGTATGCCTGCGGCTTCAGCTATGGCGGCTATTTTCTTGGCTTTGTGGATTCCTCCGCTTTTCATGAGTTTAATGTTGATGAGGTCTACGGCTTCTGCCTTTATCAAGCGTAGGGCGTCTTCAGGCGAGTGGACACTTTCATCTGCCATTACTGGTATGGGTGAGTTCCGCTTGACTTGGGTTAAGCCTTTTAAGTCTTCGGCTGGGACGGGTTGTTCCGCAAATTGAATGTTGCATTTTTCCATTTTGTTTAAGGCTTCTATGGCTTGTTTCGGGGTCCAGCCTTGGTTAGCGTCGATTCTGATTTGGATTTTTTCGCCTACTGCCTCGCGGATAAGCCTTATCCGTTCAACATCTTCTTCTGGGTTTACGCCAACCTTAACTTTTAGGGCTTTGAATCCGCGTTTTACGGCTTTTACGGCGTCTCTTGCCATTTCCTTTGGAGACTTTATGCCCAACGTAATGTCGGTTAAGACTTCTGTTCTATAGCCGCCTAGAACACGGAAAAGCTCTTTTCGAACAGTTTTGCCAAAAATGTCGTGGAGGGCGATGTCTATGGCCGCCTTCGCCGCTGGGTTTCCAGCCGCAAGGTTGTCCATAAGCTCGACATTTTGTTCGATGCATAATGGACACATGCCAATTAGTTTTGGCGCAATCTTATCGATTATTTTGATGACTGTTTCCACAGTTTCGCCGGTAACCCGCTCAGACGGGGAGGCTTCACCCAAGCCGTAAACGCCGTAATCCGTGGTTATTTTGACTACTACGTTTTTGCTTTCAGTGCTTGCACCCGGCGCAATTCGGAAAGGTTCACGGTAAGCCAGCGTTACCGGATAAACTTCAATCTGCTGAATCCCCAAACAGACACGCCCAGCAAATAGTATACACGCGTTTACTGGAAAAACTTTTACCCTAGTTTGAAATTTAAAGCAGAAAGCTATGCTAAAAGCTGCTGAAACAAGGTTGGCAGTCAACCAGCGAAAACTATTAAATTTCTTCGGCGGGCTTTGCTTCCCGTCTCTTCAATCCTTTGAGTTTTAGTTTTGCTGTCAGGATTTTCTCTGTTGCGAAAAGCTTTGAGGCTGCGTACATGACGACCAGTGTGAAGGCTGAAACGTAGACTATGCCGAACACAACTGTCCAGTAGTCGCCCATTATAACGGCTTTTGAGGCTATAACTGGGTGGCTGAAGGGAATGGCGAATAAAACAAGCCTCAAGACGAAAGGCAAGGTGCTAATATCCAAGTATATTAAGGCGATGGATGGAATGAAAATCAGCGGGTAAATGTAGCTGACAAGGGACTGGGCGCCCCTAACGTCTTCAGCGAAAGCAGACATTATAACAGCCAAAGCCAAAGCCGAAAGCATAGTAACGAAAAGCGTCAAACCCAAAAGCAAATAGCCGAAAACCGACGGCGCCAGTCCCAAAGCAGCCAAATCCAAGTCTAAGCCTGCTGGAATTCCAGCCATGACAGAGCCCAGCACGTAGCTGTAGCCAGCCATGTAGGCGATGGCGCCAACAGCTGCAACAATAATGGAGCTGGAAAGCTTTCCCCAGAGAATTGCAAGGCGATCCATAGGCAGAGTCAAAAGCGTTTCAAGGGTTTTCTCTTCCTTTTCCATAGCCACCGAAGTAGCGGCAATCTGAACAGCATACATAAGCAAAATAAGTATCGTGATTGGCAAAGCTATGGACTGCGACATCAAAAGTCCAGAAATAGTGGCTGGGTCAACACCATGCTTAATTTCACCCTTAATCACCGTTGCCTTTTCAGAGTACAAAACGTCCGGGGCTACAGCCCTATTAAACTGGTTTACTAAGGCGTCGACCACGGAGGAACCGACACTTTCAAAGACGCTTGTTCCAAGAAGGACGCCGTAAAACCTTAAAGAAGCCTTCACGCTGGAATTGCTAAAGTGGGCTGTTACATTTTGGCTGAAGCCTTCTGGAATCTCCAGAATCTGCGTAGTGTTGTATCTGGATAAAAGCTCCAAGACCTTTTCATTATCCAATTTTGTGTTGTTTTCAACGTAAACCGTGACATTTAAGCCTTTTAAGAAGCCAATAAACATGCTGGACCAGTATTCACAGTCCTTGTCCACCACAATCAATGAAGCCTTTATGGCTTGTTCTTGGGCTGTTTGCACTGCATAACTCATTATCCCGCCTAGGACTGGAAACATGATAAGGGGCACAACTATCATCCCCAATAGGATTTTTGGGTCTCTTGCCAATTCTTTAAGCTCTTTTAAAAGGAAGTTTCCAAACCCTTTAAGCAATTTTAACCACCTTGGCGAAAACCTCTTCTAAGTTTGTGCATCCGAACTTTTCCTTAAGCTCATTTGGGGTGCCTTCGGCTACAAGCTTGCCCTTGTTTATTAGGGCAACTCTGTCGCAGAGATATTCCACTTCCAACATGTTGTGGCTTGAAAGAAGCACTGTTACACCGTGCATCCTAACATACCTCTTTATGATTTCCCTAACGTGATAGGAGTGGATGACGTCCAAACCGCTGGTGGGCTCGTCTAAAATCGCCAGTTTAGGCTTAAGCATCAGCGCCCTTGCAACTAAAAGCCTTCGCTTCATCCCTTTACTGTAGGCTTTAGTCTTATCCTTCAAGCGGTCGCCCAAACCTGATATTTCAGCCGCTTCCCTAACCATCGCACGGGCTTCTTCCCTATTTTTGGCGTTAAACTTCGCCATAAACTCCAGATACTCCCATCCTGAAAGATGCCGATAAGCACCAGCTTCTTCTGGAAGATAGGAGATTATCTCGCGAACTTCAGCAGCCTTCTGAACAACATCCAACCCGAAAACTTTCACACTGCCAGAAGTGGGCAAAAGCAGTGTTGAAACTATCCTTAGGGCAGTGGTTTTCCCAGCACCGTTGGGACCAATAAACCCATAAACCTCTCCAGGCTTAACTGTGAAGCTTAAACCGTCTAAAACGCGGATGCTGCCAAAAACCTTAGTGACTTCTGAAGCTTCTATAGCCCAACTCATTGACAACCAGCCTCCAACCAGCCCAAGCAAGCCGCGACAGTTTATTTAACATTTTCGAAGATTAAACCTTCCAGTCTAACTTATGGTTTGAAGATAGAAAAGCCTGTATTATGCCAACCAAAAGTACGAGGGCAGATACTGGTTGATAAACAAAATAGTATATTAGGAATTCTGCAATGTTGAAGCGGAAATTCAGCCTCTTTGAAACCGCATAAAAAATGGCTGCAAAAGCTATGAAACCCAAAAAGAAGTTACTCAAACCTGTGAAAATAATGGACAAAACCGAAACAGAAATCACAGGTGGAAGCGAAAAACTCAACTGTGCCGCCAAAACCGGCGGGACAAAATTAAGAATTTGAAAATTTAGAAAGACAGAACAAATGTAATTGAACAGCAATGGAACAATTGTTGGAAAAAGGATTAAGGCGCATGGAAGCGCTACGTGAGGGTATTTTGCTATATATCTCACCAGCCTTCTCCAGTGTTCCTTAATCCATAAACCGGTGCCTATCCCCCACCTCTTCCTCTGGTTAAACCAGCTTTTCCAATTTGAAGGCGCCTTTGTATAAACTTCAATTTTCTCCGCGTATTTGAACTGTTTATTCTTTAGAAGGGTCTTAAGGGCTAGGTCTAGGTCTTCGGAAACAACTTTTGAAAAGCCTCCAACTTCTTCGAAGGCTTCCCTTCTAATTGCGAAGGCTGTTCCACCAACGCAGAAGCATTTTCGCACAAGTTTTGAGTAGAGGTAACTCGCAAAGTTTGAGCCAACATATTCATAATTCACCATTCTTGAAATGAAAGAGTCTGGGATGATCTTCTTCTTTAAATCAAGAATGTCGGTTTCCGCCATCTCCCTTCTTATGGCTTCCAAAAAATCTTTAGAGTCGCCGATTTTCACATCAGCATCCAGAAAAACGAGGATTTCTCCACGGGACATTTTCACAGCACTGTTTAAGGCTTCCACTTTGCCTCTTCTTTGATTGCTTAAAAGAAAATGCACTTTGCCATGATAACGCTTCGAAACCTTTACAGATTCCTCATTAGGCTTGTCTATAGCAACAAAAATCTCCTTATCCTCGCAACAGCCGCTTGTCAGCTTCTCCAGCAGAGGCTCCAACAATTCTGAACCTTCATAAACTGGTATGAAAACGCTAATCTTTACCTTTCCAACATCCGCCGAACTGTGCTGCAAGCCTAAACTCTTAAACATTGAATAGACAGCTCTCCGAAGCATCATTTAACCAATTTTGGTCTTCGCAAATGATTGTATGCTAACTAATTTAGGAGCATGCAAATAAGCTTTGTTTATCAAGGGGAAGCTTTCACGGGAGTTTAACCATAATAAATGCTGAAGAACCTTTGCTAACAAAGTCCCAATTATTATAAAATTAACATGGAATCACAAAAACTAGAGCAAATCCCGAAATTTTCATCTTAAATTATGAGGCGAACACTTTCAGATATGGTGTCTATCCGCTTTAAATTGTTAATCAAAAGATTAAAGCGATAAGAGCTTGCCAGCATTCTGGCTCCCTGCGTCAGAATATAGCTTGGGCGAAGGAGAAAATGCCGGTAATTTTCACGAATCATTCTTTCAATTTCACTACATGGAACAGTGTCAGGATGAAGATTGGGCACCAAGACGCCAGTCTCCCAGTGCTGGTCTTCGTTTAGAAAGCCCTTCATTTTAAGTTCTTCCCATATGTCGGTTCCTGGAAAGGCCGCAAGAATGTTGAACTGTGGAATGTCCACCTTCAGTTTTTCTGCAAACTTTAATGTGTTTTGAATTTCTCGTCTAGTTTCGTTGGGAGCGCCTAAAATAAAGGAGCCAACTATAACGTCTACTCCGGCTTTTCTGGCATTTTTAACCGCGACTTCTGCTTGTTCTGGGGTTGTTTGTTTATTGTAGTAGTCTAAAACCTTCTGGTTGGCGCTTTCTATCCCAAAATATATCATTTTGCAGTTGGCTTTCACCATTTCCCGCATCATTTCATAGGAGCATCGGTCAACTCTTCCTTCACAAATCCATTCTATGTCCACCTTTTCCTTCCGCATCCTTTGGCATAGCTTAATCACCCTTTTAGGGTTCAACGTGAAGTTGTCATCTACAAACATTATCTGCCTATAACCTTCACCGGCTAAAAAGTGCAACTCTTCAAGTATGTTCTCCACAGACCTTGGCCTCCACAGGTTATGGGCTAACCTTCGACACCCGCAGAAACGACATTGAAAGACACATCCGCGGGAAGAAACAAAGCTTGTGAACTTTTTAGGAGCTACATTTATTCCAGCAGTAGTATTGTGATATTCCACTTTTAGAAGGCTGCGGTCTGGAAACGGTATAGCGTCAAGATCCTTAATTAAAGGTCTATCCGCAGTGGAAACCACATGGTTTTTCCACTTAAACGTTATTCCAGAAACCTCTTTGAAGCGTCCCCCCTTTTCTAAACATTTAACAAGTTCTAAGGCTGTGTATTCTCCTTCCCCTCGAACAATCACATCCACCGAAGGATACTTTTCAAGAATTCTCTCCGCATTGAAAGTTGCATAAAAATTACCAAAAACTATAATCAAATCGGGATTTTCCCTCTTCACCGCCTCCGCAATTAACGCTGCAGTGCGGCCTGAAACATTCAATGTAGAGAAGCCAAGGATGTCCGGATCCTCTTTTTTCACCCAGTTAACAACACCCTTTATCGAAAACCCCATAGCCGACTGGTCTAAAAGTGAAACCTCAACCCCCTCATTTTCGAGGACGGCAGCTATGTATAACAAGCCAAGAGGAGGAGCCGCCCCCATCATTTTCTTTGCTTCTTTCATTGAAACTTCTGGGTTTGGACCTGGATTTATGAATGAAAACTTCATTTTCCATCTTTCACATATCTTATTCTTTAATGCGGATGTTTAAAAGGTTTGACGAAACACGGTAAAAGATGGTTTCTCCAGCGCCCTTGACAACGGTAGTGGTGGGGTAGCTGGGATTTGAACCCAGGACCGCCAGCGCCCCAGGCTGGTATCCTTGACCAAGCTAGACGACTACCCCATATTCTGGACCAGTACCCTTTGGCTTATTTGCGTTTTCTGAATAACTTAATGTTGCCTAATATCTGTTGCGTGTTTAAAAGTAATCGGCGTTTTGTTTCAGGATAGTTGATATGATCAGAGTTGTGTAGATAAATATCTAGTGATAAAGATGTTTGCTTTAAGTGCGATGGAGGCGTTTATTTTCCGGCGATTGTTACTTTGGATAATTTTACAGTTGGCGAGTAGTTTTGCATGCTATTCCTTAAATCGTTACCTATGAGTTCGATTCCACTCTTTAAAAGTTCATAGAAGTTTCCGGAGATCACAACACCTTTTATCGGTTTAGACAGTTCGCCGTTTTCGATAAAGTATCCGTGGGTTACTGTGGCGTTAAGGTTTCCGCTTACGGGATTTGAAAGCCACTCACCGATCGTTTCTTCTATGTAAATCCCCTTTTTTGTTTCTCTCACTATTTCTTCTGGGCTTGCTTTTCCCGGAGTCAGGACAAGGTTCGATGGTGATGATTGAGGAGGCATCCAATATTGAAATCTGTAAGCATTTCCGGTTGATTGCACATTATCCTTTAACGCTGTGTAAGTGTCGTAAAGATAGTTTCTAAGGACGCCTTTTTCTATTAAAACCGTTTTCTGGGTGGGGTGTCCTTCGTCGTCAAAGGGTCTTGTCCGCCATCCGCCGTATAATATTCCATCATCTGTTAAACTTATATTTGCAGATGCCACCTGCGTTCCAATCTTCCTGGATAGTGGAGACCTTCCCTTTTGAACCCAATCTGCAGTTAGAGGCCCGCTGAGAATTACTCCAATTATGTTTGCAAAAACCTTATTTCGGATTATAACTGGCATTTCTCCGCTTTCAATGGGTTCAGCCTTCAAGAACTTTACAGCTTTTTCTGCTGCTTTTTCAGCCATCTCCTCTAATTTCAACTCTTTATAGAATTTGGTTTCGCAGTCTTCTGTTCCCGTGCTTTTTTCTCCACCCTCCTCAGCTTTTGCCCTTAACCAAGCGGCTAGATGCGTTTCTTTTCTTTCACTTTTCTCGCCGTAATTGTTTGCAATGAAAACACTGGTTATGGATGCTGTTAACAATCCTCGAGTTGGTTTAACTCTTTTGTCGTAATCCTCTATCTTTTCAACGGCGAACATTAACCTTTCAACAATTTCGCTGCAATCAAGTTTTTCTAATTGGTAATCAAAAAATCCTTCAGCAGAGGATTTTCCAAAATTCTTGTTTAGATTTTTCCAGTCTGGGTCTTCCGGCGCCACTTTTGCAATTTTCACAGTTTTCTCTGCTGCTTTTTCCACTTCCCTCTTGTCTAGAATTGACGTGGAATGCATAGCTACTTTTTTGCCTACAGCTACGCGTAGCCCTAACCCTGCGGACTCTATTGTTTTTACGTTCTCAATTTTTTCTGCAAACTCTATCCACAATGTCTTCGCCTTTTGCACATAGGCTTCTGCTTCAGCTGCTCCAAAACCTAACGCCTTTATCACGGCTAATTCGGCAATTTCCATTTCACCTACCTCCCACAGTCATTTTTCGAACCCTAACATGGGGACCGCCATATCCCACTCTAACCGTTTGATTCATTTTTCCACATCCACCGAAAATACTGGTTCTAATTTGATGGTCTTTGCCGACGGCATCTATTGTCTTTAAAGTTTCAAGAATGAAGCCGCTGATTACCACGCCTTTTACGGTTTCAGCCAACTCCCCATTTCTTATAATTTTTGAAGGCCCAACACCGAAGGTGAACGTTCCCATGCCAACCTCAACCTGTCCACCTGTGGAGCCTTTTCCTCTTATGTATACACCGAAGTCTATGTCTTCAATTAACTCATCGAACTCGTAGTCTCCGGGTTGCATATAATAATTTGTTTGTCTAACTATTGGAACATTTTCAAAATCTTGAGCCCTACCATTTCCGGTGGATTTAATATTAAACCTCGCCGCGGATGTTGTGTTTTGCAGATACCCCTTTAAAACACCGTTTTTAACGATTACTGTCTTGCTCTTTTTTGTTCCCTCGTCGTCGAAAGGATAAAAGTATCCGCCTTTAACGGTTCCCTCGTCTATTATGGTTACAAGGCTACTTGCAACCTGAGAACCTACATTACCGTAAAGCACGGATTCTTGCGTATATACAAGATCTCCTTCAGAGGCATGTCCAAAAGCTTCATGGAGAAGCAGCCCCACAACTTCTGAATCAACCACAACCATGTATGTGCCGGCTGGAGGAGTTTTGCTTTTAACAGCTTCAACAGCAAGGTCTGAAATTTCTGAGGTAAACGCGTTCCAGTCTCTCGACTTTATAAATTCGAAACCTCCGCACATTGATTCGTGATAGGGGACTCTTTCCATAACACCGTTGGCTTTCGCCACGCTTTCATGTGCAAGTCCAGTCATGACTGTTTCAACGCTGACCTTTCCACCTTCAGAAGACAAGAAAAGCCTATAGTCCTTAGATATGCCGAGTCTAGTCACCGCGCTCTTAATCCCGTCATCAGTCCAAGCGGCTTTATTCGCATCCAAGGCTACGGAAACCTTCTCTTCTGGAGAAACCTCTAATGGGTCGATTTTCACTGGAAACTTAGCGTTAGCTTGGTTAGATTCTCTTTCAAATGTCGTTGTTTCTTTCACTTTGAAAGATTTAGCCGACCTAACAGCATTTTCCAACGCTTTTTCCAATCCAATTTTGGTTAAGTCGCTTGTGGAAGCATAGCCTACTCCTCCATTCATTTCTACACTTATGCCTACTCCCACGAATCTTCGCGAAGAGTAGCTTTTTAAAGTCTTATTTTCCACGGTTATAAGCTCATAATCGTATTGTTGGTAGCGGGCATCCGCATATGTGGCTCCGAAATCCACAGCTTTTTTAAGAAGGATTTCCAATTCTGCTTCCATTTCCATCAGTTCCCCTTTTATTGCATGTGTAAAATGCTATATTTTTAAAATTAAATTATATAATAATTATCGTTTCGTCATAGCGAGAAATCAACTGCTTCGTCAATCACCGTTAGCTTTTTCTTCCTCCTTTATGGGTTTTGTTGATATTTCCTTTATTAGGGGTTCTTGTTTGCCGCCTTCTATCTCTATTTTTGCATTTGGACATTGCCTTTCAAGCTGTTTTCTAAGAGCGTTCACATCTGTGTCTTTGTCGACTTTGGCTTTTACTTTTGTGCCTTCTGGGGTTTGGATTATGCTTATGGAGTAGCCGCTTGTGAAGGTTTCTTCTGGAAAATCTTTGAAAAAGTCTTCTATATCGCTGAAAACGGAGCCTTCGAAAAACTCGTCTAGGGGACTGCGTCTCCGTCTCTTTTCTGTTGGCAAGGCGCATCACCATTAAAATGAAAGGCAAGGGGCGTGCTTAAAAACTTAACCGGTGAAGGCGTTATGCTAAAGGTTTATAAAGGCTTTGGTTAAATGTCTAATCCGTGAAGCTGGATGGTTGGAAAAGTCGTCATCTTGATGGGTTCTGAGAAAGACTTGGAGTTTGCAGGGGGAATCGGCAAGCATTTGGAGGCTTTCGGCTTAGTCTACGAGTTCCGAGTGGCTTCAGCCCACAAAACGCCAGAAAAAGTTCTTAAAATTTTAAGGGAATATGAGGGCGAAAATGTTGTTTACATTACTGTGGCTGGGAGGTCTAATGCTTTAAGTGCTTTTGTCGACGCCAACACCGCCAAGCCTGTTATCGCTTGTCCGCCGTATTCAGAAAGGTTTGCGGGCGCCGACATTTTCTCGTCGCTTCGGGTTCCCAGCGGCATAGGCTCTGTTGTGATTCTTGAGCCTGAAGGCGCCGCCATAGCCGCTGCAAAGATTTTCGCTTTGCAGGACAAGCGGTTAGCGGAGCATATAGGCAAGTATCAGCTGGAAAAGAAAGGTGAAATTGAAAAGGCGGATGAGGCTGCAAGAAAGCTTAAGAGGTGAAGCCTCCCCATGGGCAGTGTTAAAGACTTAGAAGTTGTTAAGAAGACTACGAAGACTCGGATGGGTGTGGGGCGTTTTCATTTTTCAGACCGCTACTCCGTTTTTGACTGGGGTGAAATGCCAGACCACATCGATGGGAAAGGGGCAGCCCTATGCCTAATGGGGGCTTACTGCTTCGAGAGGCTAGAGGAGAAAGGTATAAAAACACATTATCGTGGACTGGTTGACAAGAAGGGACGAGTTTTGCGTTTTGACGAGTTGAAAGAACCTACAAATGTTATGGAGTTCAACCTCGTCAACGTTTACAAGCCTAAAGTATATGTAGAAGGGGGCAAACTCAAATATGATTATAGCCTTTTCACGCCGCAGCTTAAGAATTTCTTGATTCCCCTTGAGATAATTTATCGTAATGGTTTGCCAGAAGGCTCATCGGTTTTTAAAAGGCTTGAAAAGGGTTTGGTTACACTTGAAGATTTAGGGTTAGACCACTATCCAAAACCAGGCGAAAGACTAACAAAACCAATTTTCGATGTGAGCACAAAGCTTGAGGAGGGTGACCGCTACATAACGTGGCGGGAAGCCCAGCAGATGGCGGGTTTAACAGACAGCGAACTAGAAGAGGTTAAAGCTATGCTTTTAAAAGTTGATGAGACGATTACTGAGGTTGCCTCAAAAGCGGGTTTGGTGAACGAAGACGGCAAAATAGAGTTGGCTTTTGACCCACAAAGACAGCTTATGGTTGTTGATGTTGTCGGCACATTGGACGAATGCCGCTTCACCTATAAAGGATTGCACGTTAGCAAGGAAATAGCACGCATATACTATAGGCGAACGGAATGGGCGAAAGAAGTTGAAAAAGCAAAAAAACAAGGCGTAAAAGACTGGAAAGGGCTTGTGAAAATAGAACCGCCAAAACTAGACCCAAAACTTAAAGCGTTAATAAGCCAAATGTATATGGCAACAACAAACGAGATAACCAGAAAAAGAATGTTTAATGTTCCAAAACTCGCAAACATAATCAAGGAATATAAAAATATTTTAAACTAAAAACAGGTGATTCAAATATACTCACCGAAAGTTTCGTTTCCACAATTGCTCAAATAAGTATCACAGGAGCAGGATTAATTTTGGCTATTTATGTCTTAGTTGCACCATTATCAAGAAGGATATTCCAAGAAAGAGCAAAAATATTGAAAAGGAAGTAAATCTAGATTTTTATAGATTTGATTTATTGGTTGGTTATTTTCTTTTTCGGTATTCTGTTAGGAATGCCTAAAAATTCTTTAACAGTCTTCCTAAACTCTTTCAATTCTTTCGATATATCCCCCATACTTTTCAGCCATATCCCTAAAATTCCTGTTTGTATCCTCCCTAAACCCCTTCATTATTATTTTCTCCAGCAGTTTCAAAAACTCTTCCTTCGTTAGTTTCAAAACAACATGACTGCCACGTCTTCTAACAACCTTAAAACCTAAAAAATACAAAACCTTCATAACTTTTCTAGCAGGCAAAGGCTTTAAACTCACTTGACATGAACCTCGACAAACTGTAAACCAATAAGCTCGACGCCCTCGCTTGGTTTACCTTCAGCCTCCAAGTAAGCTTCAATAGCCTCCTTAATCCTCACCATCAACTCGTCAAGCGTCTTGGCTTGAGTATGACAGCCGGGCAATTCTGGAACCGAAGCCCCATAATACCCATCCTCATCCCGTTCAACAACAACCGCGAATTTCAACCAAATCATCCCATAAAATTCATAGACAAACTATTACTAAAAGTTTCCCAACGCAAACCTAAGTTACTATTTCGTGGAGTTGTTTTGTTTTCCATGCGCGTCTGATTTCTAGGGCTATGCGGTCTCCAGTGCTCATGGGCTTCTCGTATTTAGCATTGGCGTATTGGGAGCCTATTCCCATGTGGACGTTGGTTCCTCCTCCGTGGCGTAGGGCTACGTCCTGCGTTACTGGTATGTGCATGTATGGGTCTCGGGCTTCTGGCACATCATATAAGCCGTAGTCTGCTGCGGTTTTTGCTTCTACGCCGCTTGTGAAGTCCAACTTAACCGTTGGTTTTAATTCATATTTGCTAACACGGTCCCATGTGATAAGCGTCTGCAAGCACCATGCGCCTATTATGCCTGGGTAGGCATGTTCTCTGCACGCCAGTAGGAAGCGGTCGGCATAGCGTTGCACATCTTTCAGCAGGGATTCTCTTAGGCTTAGAATGGCGTGGGCTGTAACCTCGAAGGAGGAAATCTTTTTGATTTTCTGTTGGACATCTGCTGGAAGCCTTTTCAAGCCGTCTAGGATGGTTTCTCTCCGCTCGTCTATGGACAGAAATTGGTTTGCCAAGCAAATTCTGGCTTCTTCAAGGCTTACGTTATACAATTTTGCAAACCAGTCGTCCACGTCTCCCCAATCGTTTTTAGCGTCTAATGGCGAGAAGAAGAAGTTAAAGTTGGCGTGGGGACCCAAAACAATCTGTTCCACCCGCGCGTTTTTCAGCGACTCTTCGTTGAGGTTTCCAGCTTTGACTTCCCTTGCAACTTTTTCCTCCAAGTCCCGCGAGTCTGCAGCGAAAATAAACTCTCTTTCAAACACTCTGTGGGCGTGTTCAGCCTTCAAAAGCATAGGCTCTTCAATGAACTCTTTAAACCTTATCCCGTCCTTGCGAACCTCATACTCGTGGGATTTTGGATATGGAATGCCTGCTTGCTCCGCAAACCAGTAATAGTCCTTTTCAATTTCGCCACGGTTCTCGATTTTTAGAAGGGTTCTGGAGCCGACAATTAGCACGGCAAACTCGTTTTCAATCACACTGCAATTTTCGTCTCCGCCCACATAAACGGAGAAAGCCCTGTTCGGAATCTGCAAACACTCAAGTTCGACAAGTTCGTCAACATACTTGACAATGTCTGAATACTTGTCAAGGATTAAAATTACGCTTTTCCAGTCGCTGTCCTTCTTTATATCCTTCAAGTCATTTACAACACATAAGTCTCGCCTAACAAAGCTCGGCAAGTCTTCAATAAGCTCGTCGGGTTTTCCCACCATAGGGTTTTGAAGGTATATGTGTGCTCTTCCAGGTGTCGTTTAAATTATGCTTCTTAAGCCGTAGTTGCGTTGTCCTTGCCAAGCATCCAAAGCCGAATGGGAGCCAAGGTTAAGCCCAATAGGCTATTTGTATTTTTTGGCTATTTCCTGCATTTCCTCTCTGCTTATGACCATTTAAACCACGTAGCTAAATTCAAAAAAGTGGGTTTTAAACCTTTTTGACAAGAGCTTGTATAGTCAATAGAAGTTTTTTCCATATACAATTATAAGGAGCGAGTGGGTTTTTCCTTTCGGGGAGAGGGGAGAGAAACTCTTTGACAGAAGCTTACGGTTGGCTTTTTGTCGATTTCATTCCATTGCTTTATGAAAAGCGTAGGGTTGCAAGGCAGCTTCAAGTGGAAACTTGGCTGGATTTAACCCAGCTTCTGAAGGAGTTGAAGCTTGAATTGGCAGATGGAGGAACAAGCGCACAAGACAATGGAGCTAAGGTCAGCTACATCGTTTAGAGTTCGCAGACTTTTAGCAGTTTTTCAAAGTTTTGGCGGTTTCCATCAGCCTTATAACGCCTTAAAGCTTCTATAACGGCTTTTTTGTCTTTGCCACCGAGTTTTTTGGCTATTTTCTCTGCAACGGAGCCACTGATGAAGAGAAACTGGGTAATGGATGTGACGTTGGAAGGTTTTCGGTTTAAGCTTGCAGTTTCAAAGTCCACTAGGAAAGGTTTGCCTTCGCCATCAACTATAATGTGTTTTGGAGCATGGCTTAATTCGCCATGGTCTAACCCCGCCTTATCTAAGCGCCAACACTGCTCTAATACCTCTCTTAAAACCTTTTTCAAAAGAGTCTTTTTTCTACACTTTTCCAGCCACTGCGGAAGCAAAATGCCATCTATAAACTGCATTAAAAGAAAGTTGTGGCTAACGCCTAAAAGTCTTGGTCCAACGCCTACTGAATTAGCCACTTTAAGCATTTCTGCTTCCCGCCGCATCCCAGCGCGGTCAGCGTCAACCCTTCGAATTTTTAAGGCTAACTTCTCATTTTTTCGGTAAGCTTTTACAACAACGCCCACACAGCCTTTCCCCAAAACATGCACATTAAAAGCCTGTTTTTCTCCACTGAATTCTAGGGCTGAAACGCCAAGCCTCTTCAATTCCTTCAGGCGTTTTCGCAGTTCAGCCTTACTGGGTTTTGGATAGCATATTATAGAAGCATATGGCTCTTCGCAGAGCCTTTCAAGAGAAACCGATAAGCTTCCAGTGCTCATCTCATTCTAAATGCTACGCTACAGCATTTAAAAGGATATGGCAGATAAAAGGTGAAATTAAAGCGTTAAATGGTTATTCTTCTTCGTAGAATTCTTCTGCTTTTGGCGGTGTTGGCGGTAAGCCTTTACGCTCGCGGATTTGCCTTATCACGTCTGCTTGCATGGATTCTGGCACTGGCGCCCATCGGCTGAACTGCGTCGCCCAGAAGGCTCTTCCCTGCGTTGAGGAGCGCAGTTCGTCGGCTATTCCGAAGGATTCTGCCACTGGAAGTTCCGCCTTCACTATAACCATGTCTTCTTCGTTCACCATGTCGAGGATTCTGCCACGGCGTTTCTGCAGAAGCGAAATCACTGGGCTTACGAAATCGTTAGGAACCTTACATTCAAAACTCATTATGGGTTCGAGAAGTTTAGGCTCGCTTAAAAGGAAGACGCACCAAATGGGACGCCAAGTCATAGGCAAGATTTGGGCTGGTCCGCGGTGCACTGGGTCCTCATGAATCATGATGTCTCCAAGGTTAACCTTAAGCCCGTACATGGGTTCTTTAGCCAAAACGCCTGTAATGACGGCGTCGCGGAACCCAGACTTCACATGGTCCAAAACTTCTTCCACATACTGTCTTCCCTTTATTCTGTTGACAAGCACGTTGGTTCCTTCTATGGCGATTAGGTTTCTGGCGTCGTCTGTGATCCAGCCGAACTCCTTTGTTAGAATTTTCTGCCTTTCGTCGCGGGTTTGCATTTCAGAAATTTTTCCGGCTTTTATGGCTTCTATAACTTCTTCTGAAAGTCTTTCAACGGTTACCCAAATCCTGTTATGTTTGTTGGGGCTTTTACCCATTATGGCTGGTCCCTTATAGTCGCGGCTTATGGTTTCCCGATAAATCACAATAGGCTTGCTAATCCTAACTTTTAAGCCGGCTTCCTGCATTCGGTAAGCCGTAACCTCAAGGTGAAGCTCGCCCATTCCGCTGAGCAAGTATTGTCCGCTTTCCTTGTCTATTCTAAAATGAAGGTTCGGGTCCTCAAGCGTAAGCTTATGGATAACTTTGTCGAAGAGAGGCAGGTCCTTAACGTCTTCGGGTTCAACAGCCACCGTAACCACGGGGTCTGAAACATACTTCAAACCTTCAAAAGGCTGGGTTTCAACACCTTCCTCGGCTAGGGTTTCGCCAACATGAAGCGAAGGAAGCCCCGAAAGCGCTGCAATGTTTCCGGCTGGAATCCGGTCAACGATTACCCTGTCAGCAGCCATGCTCATGTAAACCTGCTGTATGGTGCCCTTCTGGCGGCTGGTTACAAGGCGAACTGTTTTGCCCCGTTCAACTGTACCGCTGAAAACCCTACCAATGGCAACTACACCGCTGTGGGGGTCAACCTCTATGGTGGTTATACACATTAAAAGCGGGCCGTTTGGGTCAACTTTAGCCATGGCTTGGCCTACACGACTGTTGGGGTCTCCAGGCCAGATTTGGCTTTGCCTATATGGTTGGGCCTGCAGTGGATTGGGCAAGTGCTCGCAGAACATGTCCAGTATGGGCTCGTATAATGGGGCTTTCTTGCTTAACTCTTCAACTTTTCGGCCAATGTCTTCTGGCGCTCCAGTGTACGCGTCAATTATGTCCTTGAAGCTTATGCCCTTCGCTTTCATATGGGGGAGATTTAAACCCCACTTGTGGAGAGCCGAGCCGAAGGCTACCCGTCCATCTTCAACGGTTACTTGCCAGTCTTTTTTATGTTCTGGAGGCGCATACTTTTCTATGAGGCTGTTTATCCTCACGATTATTTTTGCGAATTTCCGCTGTATTTCTTCTGGAGTGAGTTTCAATTCTTTAATGAGGCGGTCAACCTTGTTGATGTAGAGGATGGGCTTTACTCTTTCGCGGAGAGCCTGCATCAAGACAGTTTCTGTCTGGGTCATGGGTCCTTCAACAGCGTCCACCACCACCAAGGCGCCATCCACAGCGCGGAGGCTTCTGGTTACGGCTCCACTGAAGTCTATGTGGCCTGGCGTGTCGATGAGGTTTATGAGGTATTCTACGCCTTTAAACTCGTGGGCTAAGCTTATGTTAGAGGCGAAAACTGTCATCTGCCTCTTCTGTTCGAGTTCCCAAGAGTCTAGGAAAAGCTTTTGTCCAGCTACTTGTTCGCTTATAATGCCGGCCGCAGCTAAAAGGCTGTCGGAAAGCGTTGTTTTTCCATGGTCAACATGGGCGATTATGCTGGTGTTCCTTATCCTTTCAGGATTATTCATCAGTTTAACTATTTCTTCAACTTGCCTATAACGTCCCATAGCTGAACATGCCCCACACTAACAAAAACACTTGAAGCAGCAAAGGCTTATGTGATTTCCTCGAAATCATCGCAGTTTCACTTTCTGGATTAGGCTACATGGAAGTGAAAAATGAATCATATTAACTTTTTGCATAAACTCCACAAGACTTTTAAGATTTAGGAAGACCTTGTTCTCTTGACTTATGCTCTAAACAACAGATTGGTGTCAAAAGGGGTTCTAGCCTTGCCTAAGTTTAGGCAAACTGCTGAAATTCTCAAATTGATGGGGAAAAAGGAGGATATTCGCAATATTGGCATAATAGCCCACATAGACCATGGAAAAACGACAATGACGGATTCTCTTTTAGCTGAAGCTGGTTTGCTTTCGCCTAAAATAGCTGGCGAAGCCAGAGCGCTGGATTATTTAGAAGAGGAGCAAAAACGTGGAATCACCATTAAAACTGCGAACATTTCACTTCTACACGAGATTGGTGGACGCTCCTATGTGATAAACTTGATTGACACGCCGGGACACGTGGATTTCACGGGCAAAGTTACTAGGGCTTTGAGGGCTATTGACGGTGCAGTGGTTGTGGTGGACGCGGTTGAAGAGGTTATGGTTCAAACAGAAACCGTGACAAGGCAAGCCCTAGAAGAAAGGGTTAGACCCGTCCTCTTCATTAACAAGGTTGACCGTTTGATAAAAGAGTTGAAACTTACTTCAAACGAGATTCAGAACAAGCTAATCCGCATAATCCGCGACTTTAACAACTTAATCGAAATCTACGGCGAACCAAATTTTAAAGTCCGTTGGAAGGTTGACCCGCAAAACGAAACAGTGGCTTTCGGTTCCGCCCTGCACCGATGGGGTTTCACCCTAAAAATAGCTCAAGAAAAAGGCGTCAAATTCAGCGACATTATAGAGGCTTATGCGAAAGACGAATACCAAAACCTTGCGCGTTTGATTCCGCTTCACAACGCCATCCTCGACATGGTTGTCAAAAACGTTCCAAACCCCATTGAAGCCCAAAAATATAGAGTGCCAAGAATATGGAAAGGCGAAATGGACTCCGAAATTGGTCGGGCTATGCTGAACTGCGACGACAACGGCCCCACAGTAATGTGTATAACAATGGCTCAGATGGACCCCCACGCTGGACTAGTAGCAACTGGCAGACTTTTTTCAGGCTCTGTGAAAGAAGGCGACCAAGTTTATCTTGTGGGCGCACGGAAAGACTACCGCGTTCAACAGGTTTCCATGTATATGGGTGCCTTCAGAGAAGTTGTGGACCGCATAGCTGCTGGAAACATTGCGGCGCTTTTAGGCTTGGATTTGGCTAGGGCTGGTGAAACCCTTGTGGACGTAGCCCACAAAGACGTTATGATTCCTTTTGAACGGATAAAATACGTTTCAGAACCCGTCATAACCATAGCCCTCGAGCCGAAACATCCGAAGGATTTGCCGCGTCTAGTGGACGCCATGAACAAGCTTTCAATAGAAGACCCCAACCTTGTAACCACAATAAACAAGGAGACAGGCGAATACTTGCTCAGCGGAATGGGAGAACTCCACCTGGAAATCGCCGTGAAATTCCTAAAGGATTATGGTGGCGGACTGGAAATCTTAACTTCAAAACCCATAGTGGTTTACAGAGAAAGCGTCTCTGGAAAGGGCATAATAGCCATGGCTAAAAGCCCCAACAAACACAACAGATTCTGGATTCAAGTGGAGCCCCTAGAAGAGAAGGTTATAAACATGATAGAGAAGGGCGAAATCGCCGAGGAAATGGGAAGAAAACAGATAGGAAACATACTTTTCAAAGAGGCGGAATGGCCAACAGAAGAAGCTCGAAACGTTTGGGCAATAGACGAGCATAGAAACATACTCATAGACTTGACAAAGGGCATCCAATACCTTCGCGAAGCTAGAGAAATGATAATTGCTGGTTTCAGATGGGCGTGCAGAGCTGGACCCCTATGCGAAGAGCCATTACGCGGAGTGAAAGTCAAGCTTATGGATGCGCAACTTCACGAGGACCCAGTGCACCGCGGACCAGCCCAAATAATGCCAGCCACACGCCGCGCCATATTAGGGTCGTTTTTAACAGCTAAGCCTGCGCTTTTAGAGCCTGTCTACAAAATCGGCGTGTCTGTTCCAGCCCAATGGGTTGGTGAATGCTCCAGCATAATAACTAGAAAGCGGGGTAGAATATTGTCTTCGGAGATGAAAGGCGCCCTAACCATGATAGCGGGATATATTCCAGTGGCGGAAACCTTCGGATTGTCTGCTGAAATGCGTTCAGCCACTTCTGGACATGCTTTTTGGCAGTGCACCTTTGACCACTGGGAGAAAGTCCCAGAAAACATTGCATCAGAAGTTGTTAAGCAAATCCGCGAGCGTAAAGGCTTACCGCCTGAAATACCAACACCTAACATGTTCATAGACGAGGCTTAAAGGCTATAGATGTGAAAGTCATGAAATTGATGTTGAAGCCTTCTCAACCCTTCAATTTGGATTTGACGCTATGCTGTGGTCAAGCCTTTAGATGGGAAAAAGTTGGCGGGTGGTGGTATGGCATGGTTAAAGATAAGCCATTAAAAGTGAGGCAGAAGGGCAATGTGCTTGAATTTGAAGGCGTCAGCCAAGAATTTGTAGAAGGCTATTTCAGACTTGGGGATGACTTGCCAATGGTTCTAACTCAAATTGCAAAGGATAAGCATATGGAAAAAGCTGTTAAAACCCTTAAAGGTTTGCGCATCCTCCGCCAAGACCCATGGGAATGCCTCATCGCCTATATATGCGCCACCTACAAGAACATACCAGCCATAAAAAAGATGCTCTTCAACACAGCCAAAAAGTTTGGAGAAAAAACGGTGTTAGATGGCTATACGTTTTACACTTTTCCAACAGCTGAAAAACTGGCAAAAGCAAGCCTAAAAGAACTGGCAGAATGCGGGTTAGGCTACAGAGCCAAATACGTTTCTGAAACCGCCAAAAAAGTTGCCGACGGCGAACTTGAAATTGAAAGCTTGAAAGAGAAAAGCTATGAGAGAGCCAGAGAAACGTTGTTTACACTTCGCGGAGTAGGCTTAAAAGTGGCTGACTGTGTTTCGCTTTTCGCCCTTGAAAAACTTGAAGCTTTTCCAGTGGATGTTTGGGTAAAACGCGCAATCCTAAAGCATTATGCAAACCATTTTGAAAAAGGATTCGTTAGAAAAATTTCGCTTAACAAGTCGCTGACAAAAGCGGATTATGAAAGGCTTAGCTTTTTTGGGAGAAGTTATTTTGGCGTTTATGCGGGATACGCCCAGGAATATCTCTTTCACTTTGAAAGGACATTGTCGAATCAGCTTTAAATTAAGTCTTTCTCCTTAAGCACTTGCGCCGCCCAGTTGCCATTTGTGGTTGCCATGGATATGGCTACTGTTACATCCCTTTTACCCTCTGAGAATGCCGAGCGCCCCTTTCACTATTCACTTTTATTAAAGCCATATTTGGACATTTCAGGTTTTTCCAGCAACTATTTTCTGAACTCTAAAGCCTTAAACGCTTATTTTAATGTTAATCGATAAGATAATTAATTGTAGAACTAAGCATTAGAGAAAGGGCTCAAGGCATGTTTGGGAAGGTTCTGATCGCTAATAGGGGAGAGGTTGCTATAAGAGTGATTAGGGCATGCAGAGAACTTGGCGTTAAAACTGTTGCCGTCTATTCAGAGGCTGACGTTGAATCTTTGCATGTGCGGTATGCTGATGAATGCTATTTTATAGGCGAAGCTGAGCTGAGCAAAAGCTATCTAAACATAGAAAAAATAATTGAAACTGCTAAAAAATCTGGGTGTGAAGCCATCCATCCGGGCTACGGTTTTCTGTCGCAAATCCCAGCCTTCGCTGAGGCATGCACAGAAAACAACTTAGAGTTCATCGGTCCACCAGCTGATGTTTTAAGAAGGATGGGCAACAAGGTTGAAGCCCGTAAGGCTGCAGCAGACGCTGGAGTGCCAGTAATCCCTGGAAGCCTCGAACCCGCCAGAAACGGTGAAGAAGCCCTAGCGATAGCGGAGAAGGTTGGGTTTCCAGTTTTGGTTAAGGCTGTCTACGGAGGCGGTGGGAAAGGCATGCGGCTAGTTCAAAACGGGGAGGAAATGCATAGAATTTTAGAAACTGCAGCTTTAGAAGCCGAATCCTCTTTTGGAAGCCCAGAAATCTACATTGAAAAGTTCATTCCAAAAGCAAGGCATGTGGAGTTTCAGATACTCGCCGACAAGAAAGGCAAGATTATCCACTTAGGAGAAAGGGAATGCTCAATCCAAAGAAGATATCAAAAGCTCATTGAAGAAACACCATCACCGTTCATGACCAGCGAAATGCGAAAAGAAATGGGAGAAGCAGCCATAAAAATTGCAAAAGCTATAAACTATGTTAACGCCGGAACCGTAGAGTTCCTCGTAGACCAGAACGGTGACCACTATTTTTTGGAGATGAACACGAGGCTTCAGGTTGAACACTTAATCACTGAAATGGTGACAGGCATAGACATAGTTAAGGAACAAATAAAAATCGCAGCTGGCGAAAAGCTTGCCTATAGGCAGAGGGACATAAAAATTCGAGGACACGCCATAAACTGTCGGATAAACGCTGAAGATCCTTACAACAATTTCGCTCCATCTCCGGGAACCGTTACAAACCTTCATCTGCCCGGCGGTTTAGGAGTTAGGGTTGATACCCATCTTTATAATGGCTATACCATATCAGTTTTCTATGACCCTTTAATTGCGAAGCTTGCTGTTTGGGGTTCAAACCGCGAAGAGGCTATTAAGCGTATGCGCAACGCTCTGCAAGAGTTCATAATAGAGGGCGTAAAAACAACAATCCCCTTCCACGAAAAGATAATGGAAGATGAAGACTTTTTGAAGGGAGAAATCCACATAAACTTTGTCGATGAGAGGATGAAGAAACTTCTTCCGGAGAAAACTTTAACGGACGAGGAAACAGCCGCCATTATAGCTGTTTTAGCCAATCAAACCGGCGGAGAAAGGGTTAGGGCGCTTATCTCAAAACGTGAAAAAAGGGCTGTTTCCCTTTGGAAGATTGCGGGCAGAGAAAGGAGGCTGAGGCGAACTTTTTGAAAACCTACGAGGTCTTAGTAAACAAGAAGGCGCATTATGTTAAGGTTTTGAAAAGCGATAAGAATTCTTTCCATGTTGACGTTGACGGGAAGACTGTTGAAGTTAAATTGGCGAATTTTATTGAAGGAGAAAGGATGTTTTTAGAGGTAAACGGCAGCAAGATTCAAGCAGAGCTTATGAAGACTTTTGGAAACGTCTTACATGTTAGAATCGGCGGAAAAATTTTTGAAGTTCAATATCCAACGCCAACCGCTAAGAAGGAAACTGTGAAAATTGAATCAGCCTCTATGTTTCCTAAAAAGTCTGCGACAAGTTCAGCCGTTGGAAAGGATGCTGTTTTAGCTCCGATAGCTGGAAGAATTGTAGCTTTGAAAGTTGATGTTGGTCAAAAAGTCTCCAAAGGAGACTGCATCTGCATTTTAGAAGCTATGAAAATGGCTAATGAGGTTGCCGCGCCAAAAGACGGGATTGTCAAGGAAATCCTTGTTTCAAATGGAGCCATTGTAAACAAAGGCGATATTTTAGCGGTCATAGCCTAGAAACTTTTTTATAACAAATGACAATTGCTTTTACATTCCAAGCTGAGGAGTGTATGTAAATGTTTATGGGTGTTGACCATGTTGGCGTAGCCGTCAAAAACCTAGACGAAGCCGTTGGCGTTTACCGCGACATACTCGGCTTTAAGCTTGTAGGGGTCCACGTTTTAACGGAGCGAAAGGTTAAGGTGGCTTTTCTTTCTACGGGCGGAGAAACCCAAATTGAACTTTTAGAGCCCATTGGCAGCGACAGTCCAGTTGCAAAATTTCTTGAGAATCGCGGTGAAGGCATACATCATGTCGCTGTTAAGGTGGACAATATCGAATACGTTTTAGAAGAGCTTAAAGAGAAGGGCGTTATGCTGGTTGACGAAAAACCGAGAACAGGTGTTGAAGGAAAGAAAATTGCCTTTGTGCATCCTAAAAGCACTAAGGGTGTGCTCCTTGAACTTGTGATGGAGTGAAAAGCCATTTTCAGTTTCTCCTTTACATGGGTTGATGCTGTTTGCGTTCCGTAAAAACCATCTTACTAATTCAAGTCTTCCACTCTTTCGCAAGCGGTGTTCTCGGAGTTGTCATACCCTTAATGATGAAGGAAAGACGCATAGACGTGGTCTTAATAGGGTTTGTTTTTGCATCCATGCCCCTAATAATGCAGTTTGGAAGAATCTTCTTCGCAACCCTTTCAGACTTTTTTGGAAGAAAACCTTTCTTCGTAGCCAACGGAGTTTTAGGCACAATTTCAAGCCTAGTCTACTATTTCGCCCACACACCGATGGAGTTTCTTTTCGGAAAAATCGCTGAAGGAACAAAGGAGGGCGCCATATGGGCTGTGAATAGGGCTTTTCTTCTAGAGCAAAGCGAAGGCAAATGGAGAATTCTGGTTTACCTTAGAACAGTTGTTTACATCGCCTACGCCGTTGGCAGTCTCTTAGCTGGGTTCATGGCGGCTTTACTCCTATATGAAGGAACAATGCTTTTCTGCGCTTTTCTAGGCATTTTAACAATTTTGTTTGCGTTAGCGCTTACAGAAGCGAGAAAAGGAGAATTCAGCGTGGAACAAGCCCTACGTCTTCTCGATTTTAGAAAGAAAAGTCGAAAGTTCAAAATTTTCCTAGTTCTCTTCTTCACAATAGGTTTGGCTTTCGGCTTCCGCTCCGGATATGTCATCCCATATTTCCTAAGCAGTGTGGGCTTCAACCCTGAAGAGGTTGGACTGATTTTTGGCGCTATAATCTTGCTGGCAGGGTTGTCTTCGTATCTTTTCTCCAGATGTTCTCGTATAAAGGAGCTTATACTGCTAAGCGGAGTCCTCTACTCAATTCTCCTAGTTTCTTTAGGGTTTTCCTTTCCAGCTCTCGCTGGAGCCCTTGTAATTGCGGTGGGCTTTACTGAAGGGATGAACAGTATTGGACAAGAAGGAATTCTTTCAAAGATATGTGAAAAAGAATCCTACGGAACAGATATTGGTTTGCTCATGATGGGACTTCACATAGGCGAATCCGCAAGCCTAGCATTAAGCGGCATACTAATCGCCAACTGGGGTTTCACCATCCCTTTTGTTTTGGCAGCGGCAATCTACGCGGTTTTCTACTTTGGCGCCTTCATGTTCTACGGAGAGAAATAAAGTGTCCACAAAAATAAGCGTGGAAAAACTTCAAGAAGGACTAAAAACCAAACTTTTAGGCAAATACCTTTTCTTCAGCCGCGAAGCTGGCTCAACCAACGACTGGGCTAAGGAACTAGCAGAACTCGGCGCGCCAGAAGGAACCGTCGCCATAGCAGAAACCCAAACCTCTGGACGCGGAAGACTTGACAGAAAATGGCACTCGCCGAAAGGCGGCTTATGGTTTTCAATAATCCTTAAACCCAAACTTAAGCCCATGGAAACGGTGAAACTAGTGTTTTTGGCTGGTTTAGCTGTGGCAGAGACGCTCCGCAGTTTATACGCCTTAAAAGTTGAAACCAAATGGCCCAACGATGTTTTGGTTGATGGACTGAAGGTTTGCGGCATACTTTCTGAAATGAAAACCCTTGGCGAAAAAGTGGCTTACGTAATAGTAGGCGTCGGCGTCAACGCAAATTTTGAAGCAGATAAAATGTTTCCATCAGAGCTTAGGAATACTGCAACTTCACTTGAAACCCTGTTAGGAAGGAAAGTTGTTTTAGAAGAGCTTTTTAGGACTTTGCTGGAGAAAATGGAAAGCCTTTATGAACTCTTTCTTAATGATGGATTCAACCAAATATTGGAAAAGTGGAAAGGTTTCGCCTCCTTCTTAGGCCGCGAGGTTGAGGTTTTAACTGAAAGCGAAAAAATAGATGGCTTCGCTGTGGACGTTGACGACGACGGAGCACTAGTTCTAAAGCTTAAAGACGGTTCTTTAAAACGCGTTTTTGTAGGAGACTTCTCCCTAAAAATAAAGCGTAAATAAGCTTAAGGTTTCTGTCTCTTTTTTATCACTCTTTTGCTCTTTGTTATGTGAAATCCCCGTTTTTCCAGCTGTTCGAGCAACACTTTTAGGTCTGGATACCATTGCCCCCATTTTCTGCAAATGTGCTCCGTCCAACTGTAGTTTTCGTAGGTGTAGGGATCTGGACGCCCATCTTCCAGAGGGATTTTCGCGTTCAACCGCCTATAATAGTCTTGAGCTAGGTAACCCTCATCCATGGCCTTCATAGCCTTCAAAACCATTTCATCGGTTAGCTTAGGATATTTGCCCTCAAAAAGCGTGAACTCCAGTGGGTATCGTGGTCTAGGCGGCGGGTCTTCAGCCGGATACCCCATAGTCAACTGTACAAGCGGGAAAACCTTTTTCGGCAACTGGTATTCTTGGGCTATTTTGTCGGCGTGGAACATGGCGCTTCCTAGGAAGCAACTTCCAAGTCCAAGGCTTCGGGCGGCTATGACCATGTTTTCCGCCATCAAAGCAGCGTCTTGAATTCCGAAGAATAGAAGTACCAAATCGTTTGTAACCAGCTTCCAGCCTCTTTTCTCCATAATCCTTTCAAACTTGTGGTAGTCAACGCATATGGTGAAGAGTAACGGAGCCTTGTAGGGGTGGCGCTCCCTATTCCGCGACAGCAAAACGCTGTAGGCTTGCGAGGCGAAAGGCGCCTGTTGCCCAGCCCTAACAATGGTTTTGATAACTTCTTCAGGAGGCATTTCATCTCTATACTTGCGGATGGACTTGTGGCTAAGTAATGTATCAATAACTAAATTGGATTCCATCGTGACGCAACACCCTTTTTAGGTCATGTCATATTAAAACTGTGAAGATGCATATAATTTTCTCCGAAAAAGCTGCATATATTCTAAATACTGATTGCCCCTAAATATCTTAGCAAACTGAAGGTGCTCGAACATGGTGGAGGTTAAAGAGCCAACAGTTGAAGAGAAAGTTAAGCGTTTACGTGAAATGCGGGAACAAGCAAAACTAGGCGGCGGAATTAAACGCATCGAAGAACAACATGCTAAAGGAAAGTTGACCGCCAGAGAGCGCATAGACCTCCTGTTGGACCCCGGAAGTTTTAACGAGCTTGACCAGTTTGTGGTTCACCAGTGCACGGATTTCGGCATGGCTGAACGCAAATACCTAGGCGACGGCGTTGTAACAGGCTATGGCACAATAGACGGAAGACTCGTCTATGTTTTCTCGCAAGACTTCACGGTTTTCGGCGGTTCACTGGGCGAAATGTTCGCCAGAAAAGTCTGCAAACTCATGGACCTAGCCATGAAAACAGGCGCGCCAGTCATAGGCTTAAACGATTCGGGCGGAGCCCGCATCCAAGAAGGCGTCGCAAGCCTCGCTGGTTACGGCGACATATTCTTCCGCAACGTGATGGCTTCCGGCGTAATCCCCCAAATATCAGCCATCATGGGACCTTGCGCCGGAGGCGCCGTCTATTCGCCTGCCCTAACAGACTTCATCATCATGGTGGACAAGACAAGCTACATGTTTATAACAGGACCAGATGTGGTTAAGACTGTTTTGGGGCAGGAAGTAACCTTCGAAGAGCTTGGCGGAGCCATGGTTCACAGCCAAACCAGCGGCGTAGCCCACTTCATAGCCAAAGACGAGGAACAATGTATCCAAATAATAAAGAAGCTTTTGAGCTATTTGCCCAGCAACTATCTTGAAGACCCGCCTTATATGGAGACTGGCGACGACCCGAATAGGACTGATGAGGAGTTGGCGCGGATAATGCCCGACGACCCAGACAAGCCTTACGACGTTAAAGAGGTAATCCACCGCGTGGTCGACAACAGCGAATTCTTCGAAGTCCAGCCCTTATGGGCGCCAAACATAGTCATAGGCTTCGCGAGGCTGAACGGGCATACAGTGGGCATAGTGGCAAACCAACCCGCCTACTACGCCGGAGCCCTAGACATAAGCTCATCTACAAAGGCTGGACGATTCGTGCGTTTCTGCGACTGCTTCAACATACCAATAATAACCTTCGTTGACGTGCCAGGCTTCTTGCCAGGCATAGAGCAGGAACACGGCGGCATAATCCGCCACGGCTCAAAACTTCTTTATGCTTACTGCGAGGCCACGGTGCCAAAAATAACAGTTATACTGCGCAAAGCCTACGGCGGAGCCTACGACGTCATGGGCTCAAAACATTCAGGCGGAGACATAAACTACGCTTGGCCCACAGCTGAAATCGCCGTCATGGGACCCCAAGGAGCCATAAACATAATCTTTAGGAAGGAGATTGCGGAAGCACCAGACCCCGAGCAGAAGCGTTTGGGACTTGTAAGTGATTATAGGCGGAAATTCGCTAACCCATATGTGGCGGCGCAGAAAGGCTACATTGACGAAGTTATAGAGCCAGCGGAAACACGTCCAAAACTGATAAGCGCCCTTGAAATGCTGAGCACAAAACGCGAAACTAGGCCATCTAAAAAGCACGCCAACATCCCATTATAGATATATAACGCTTTTCCAAAGCTTCACTCTTAATGTGCATCAAAAGTGAAGAGGCGTGAACTCAAAATCTGTTAAGATTACGGACACGACGTTTCGCGATGCCCATCAAAGCCTTATGGCAACCAGAATGCGCACAGAATCCATGCTTCCCATAGCTGAGAAAATGGACCAAGTAAGCTTTTTCTCCATGGAGGTTTGGGGCGGCGCCACCTTCGACGTTTGCATACGCTATCTAGCTGAAGACCCGTGGGAGAGAATCCGCCAATTAAAACGCCACATTAAACGTACACCATTGCAGATGCTGTTACGGGGACAGAACATTGTTGGCTACCGCAACTATCCAGATGATGTTGTCATAAAATTTGTTGAAAAAGCAGCGGAAAACGGCATAGACATTTTCCGTGTTTTCGACGCATTGAATGATGTTCGTAACATGGAAATCGCCATAAAAACCGTTAAAAAAGTGGGCAGGCACGCGCAGGGCACCATATGCTACACCATAAGCCCCGTCCACACAATAGACTATTACGTGGGAGTAGCAAAAAAACTGGCGGAGCTTGGCTGCGACTCCATATGCATAAAAGACATGGCTGGAATGTTGGCGCCGCAACCAGCCTACGAGCTTATAACAGCCCTTAAAAGGGAAGTAGGCTTGCCAGTGCACTTGCATTGCCACTGCACCAGCGGCATGGCTATGATGACCTATCTGCGGGCATGTGAAGCGGGAGTGGACATTTTAGACACGGCTTTTTCGCCGCTGGCGTGGGGCACATCGCAGCCGCCAGTTGAGTCCATGGTTGCAGCTTTAAAAGGGACGCCTTACGACCCAGGCTTTGACATGGAGCTTCTCCAAGAAATTGCAGAGTATTTCCGAGAGCTTAGAGAGAAATATTATGACCCTTTGGGGCTTATAGATCCTAAAGCTGAAAAGGTTGACGCATCAATAATCGTTCACCAGATTCCAGGCGGCATGTTCTCTAATCTTCTTGAGCAGTTGAGGGAGCAGAACGCCCTTCATAGGCTTAAAGAGGTTCTGGAAGAGGTTCCAAAGGTTAGGAGGGAGCTTGGTTATCCGCCCTTGGTTACGCCTACAAGCCAGCTTGTGGGCATCCAAGCTGTGTTTAACGTTTTGTCTGGAAAACGTTACAGCATAGTGCCAAAAGAGATAAAGGATTACGTTAAAGGTTTTTATGGAAAGCCTCCAGCCCCCATAGACGAGGAGGTTAAAAGGCTTATCATTGGAGAGGAAGAGCCTATAACATGCCGACCAGCAGACCTCCTTGAACCCGCCTTGGACAAGATTCCAGAAGAAGCGAAGCCCTACATTGAAAGCGAAGAAGACATGTTGACTTACGCCCTGTTTCCGGCAACAGCCATAGAGTTCTTTAAGAAGAGAAAAGCCAAAAGAGAAGAAGCCAAAACTGGCATTTCGGCGAGAAGACTAGCTGAACTGGAGCGTGTTGCCGTTGTGTCTACAGCCGTTGCCGCCTACCTAACAAGCACAAGTGAAGTTAAGGCTTTAACTCTGCCAAAGGCTAAACGAGGAATTTCGGCTTGGGTTTTGGCTGGAAGACAGAGCTTAGCTGAGCATGGTGTGTAAAAATGCCTACATACGAGGTCTTCATAAATGGCAAACCGAGAACAGTTGAAATAGCAAAAACTGGAGAAAAAACCTTCACCGCAAAGCTGGAAGAGAAAACTTTCAACACGGAAATTCCAGAGGGCAAAGTTGAGTTTGGAAAAAGTTTTCAAGTAAAAGTAAACGGCAAAGTTTATGCTGTAGCGCTGGAGGAAGTCAGCAAAGCGAAACCTTTCACAGTGAAAGTTGAAGAAGCCTCCTTCAAAGTAGAGTTAAAGGCTCCAGCATGGAAACCGGTTTTGACTGCCACGGAACAGCCCCGTCTTGTTCCAACATTGAAAGGGGCAAAACCAAAACCGACTGTTTCGGGAACCGTTACGGCTCCTATGACGGGAAAAATTCTAGCCATAAAAGTGAAAAAGGGTGAACAGGTTCAGGCTGGACAAGTTTTATGCATCCTCGAAGCCATGAAAATGGAGAACGAGATTACTGCGCCAACGGCTGGAACAATTCGCGAAGTTCTTGTTTCTGAAGGAGCTTCAGTAAACGATGGCGACCCGTTATTCGTTATAGGCTAGAATATGGATGGCGGCTTATACTCGCCGAAAACCTCGCGGAGAAGGTCGCATATTTCGCCTAAGGTTGCATATTCCTTTACCGCTTGGATTATGAAGGGCATGAGGTTCACGTTTTCGTTTTCGGCGGCTTTCCGCAGATTGTTTAGCGCTTCCTTCACCCTTGCTTGGTTTCTCTGCCTCTTTATCTCTTTAAGGCGTTTGATAAGTTTCTTCTCGATTTCTGGGTTTATGCGCAAAATCTTTATGGGCGTTTTCTCCTCAGCCATGAACTCGTTTACTCCTACAACTATTTGCTTTTTGCTTTCCACCTCTTTCTGATAGCGGTAGGCGCTTTCCATTATTTCCCGCTGCATAAAACCCTTCTCTATTGCTGCCACCGCCCCACCCATCTCGTCTATTTGCTCAATGTATTTTGCTGTTCTCTCTTCAATTTGATTTGTCAAATACTCCACGTAATATGAGCCGGCAAGGGGGTCCACAGTGTCGGCAACGCCGCTTTCGTAGGCGATTATCTGTTGGGTTCTAAGCGCTACTGTTACGGCTTGTTCGCTGGGTAAGGCGTAAGCCTCGTCGTAAGAGTTGGTGTGCAGCGACTGGGTTCCGCCGAGAACAGCTGCTAGGGCTTGTAGGGTTACGCGGATAATGTTGTTGTAAGGCTGTTGAGCTGTAAGGGATACGCCGGAAGTCTGCGTGTGGAAACGCAGCATCCAAGAGGCTGGTTTTTCAGCTTTAAAACGTTCCCTCATGATTCGCGCCCACAACCTTCTCGCAGCCCTAAACTTGGCTATTTCCTCAAACAAGTTGTTATGCGCTGCAAAAAAGAAAGAAAGCCTACCGGCAAACTTGTCCACGTCTAAGCCGCGGTCTATGGCTGCTTGCACATAGGCTATGGCATTTGCAAAAGTAAAGGCTAACTCTTGGACTGCTGTGGCGCCTGTTTCGCGGATGTGGTAGCCGCTAATGCTTATAGTGTTCCATTTAGGCACGTTTTTGGCGCAGTATTCAAAAATGTCTGTGACTAGGCGCATGGAAGGCTTCGGCGGGAAAATATACATCCCTCTGGCGACATATTCTTTTAAAACATCGTTTTGAACAGTGCCGTCAAGCTGGTTTTGCGGTACGCCTTGCTTTTCTCCTACAACAATATACATGGCGAGGAGAACAGCGGCTGGAGCGTTAATAGTCATGGAAGTTGTTATCTTATCCAATGGAATCCCATCGAAAACGGTTTCCATATCCCGCAAAGTGCTTACGTTGACACCAGCCTTTCCAACTTCGCCATTCGCCATTGGATGGTCGCAGTCATAACCCACCTGTGTTGGAAAATCAAAAGCCACGCTTAACCCAGTCTGCCCTTGGCTTAACAAGTATTTGAAACGCTGGTTTGTCTGTTCAGCCGTGCCAAAACCCGCATACTGCCTCATAGTCCACAATCTGGCACGGTACATGGTGGGATAAACACCACGCGTAAAAGGATACTCGCCTGGAAAACCCAAATCCTCCAAATAGTCAAGGTTGGCAATGTCAGCCGGTGTGTAGAGACGGCTTACTGGTATGTCTGAACTTGTTAAGAATTCGCCCCTTTCTGGGAGTCTTTCAAGGCTTTTGGCAACAGTCTCCCTTTCCCAACGCTCTTTTTCGCGTTGAATTTTTTCCAGTTCTTTTCTGTCAAGCAAAGCGGATGCACCCAAAACTACATTGATGGAAAGCATATAAATGGTTATTCAGAGAGCTTCCAAGAAACAAATATAAGAAAATTTCAACATTATTTATCCTAGAAGTAGGGGCTGTCGAAATTGAAGGTTAAAGTTGAATACATCGGTCACATTAAAGAGATAATCCGCAGCGGGAGAGAAGAAGAGTTGGAAATCTCCGAAGGCGCCTCTCTTGCAGACTTACTTTCTATGCTTGCGGAAAAATATGGCGAGTCTTTTCGGAAGGCTGTCTACGAACCCGGAGGCGCAGATGTCAAACAAAGCTTCATAATAACCGTGAATGGGCTTCTCCTAAACCAGTTGAGCGGTGTTGATACAAGGCTGAAACATGGAGACCATGTAATTTTAATGTCGGTTGTAAGCGGCGGCTAAAACTCGCTCTTTTAACTTAACGCAGAAAACAGAACATTTTATTAGGCTGAAGCCATAGCTCATATTTTCTTTAAAAGGTGAAAACCTTTGAACAGAATAAACGCCCTAAAACAGAAAGCCTTTGAACAGAAAGATTTTGACGGTTTCCTAATAGCAAACGAGGCGAACATGCTTTATTTTGCTGGTTTTCCCGGAGCAGCATGTCTCTTAATTCCGCGAAACGGCGAAAACACGCTTTACGTTTACGGCGTCAATTATGAACAAGCTAAGGCTGAGGGAAAAGGCTTTCGTGTTGAACTTGTGAAACGCGACGAGAACCTCGCGGCGAAGGTTGCCGCCCAAGTGAAGAATTACGGAATCAAAAAACTAGCCTTTGATATGTTAACTTTTGAGAACTATCGCAGCTTTGCGAAAGAGTTGCGGGGCAAGGCAAGGCTTAAACCTCAAAACAAGCTTGTCTGGGAGCTCCGCAAAGTCAAAGATGCCGAAGAGCTTGAATTCATGCGTAAAGCAGGGCAATTAACATGCGAAGGAATGAAAGCCGCCTGCGAATTCCTAAGACCCAGCGTGAAAGAGTACGAGATTGCAGCCGAAATAGAATATGCCATGCGAAGGAAAGGTTCATGGGGCACAGCCTTCGACACCATAGTGGCTTCTGGCGTGCGTTCAGCTTTTCCCCATGGAGGCTGCACAGACAGGGAAATCTGCGAAGGCGACTTGGTGGTAATCGACATAGGTGCCTCTTACCGCTATTACCGGTCAGACATGACTCGGACACTAGTGGCTGGAAAACCCTCAGAAAAGCAAAAACGGCTGTACGAAATTGTGAAGACAGCTCAGCAAAAGGCGGTTCAAGCAATGAAAGCGAAGGCGAGGGCAAAAGCTGTAGACACCATGGCAAGAAAAGTCATCGAAGAAGCAGGATACGGCGAAAACTTTGTCCACAGCCTAGGACACGGCGTAGGCTTAGAAGTACACGAACCACCAACATTAAGCCAGCAAAGCAAGGAAAGGCTAGCAGCTGGCAACGTTGTAACCATCGAGCCAGGCATATACCTTATAGGTTTCGGCGGCATCCGCATAGAAGATACAGTGCTTGTAAAAGAACGCGGTACGGAAAAGTTCACAAATGGATTCTACAACATTGAAGCATTAGGGTGAAGTTTTAACGAAATACGTATATACGCTCTAAAAGCGAACTATTTAACGGTGACGAAATAATGAACTATGCGGTTATAATAATTGACA
>FMJZ01000519.1_pt1 | contig 35906 bp, 30 predicted proteins | sample 1987881 | NCBI WGS metagenome assembly FMJZ01 (sample SAMEA4378227, study PRJEB15110) | soil metagenome | biome: soil; feature: Field; material: Soil | place: India | collected 2015-03-11 | depth 0 m
ATTCTGCTCAGACTCATCAACAAGATAATCAGCGACACGCCAAAAGAAGGGGATTGCTCGTTTTTTGTAAGGTAAGGATAGGACAAAGTGAGGAGGACTCAGAGAATAAACGCCTTTATTCTTTAGAAAAAGGGGCTATGATGGTAAGGATTCATTCGGTGGATATTCGGTGGCAAACCGAGTGCCTTACTGACCTTTTTTACATCTGACTTATAAAGGCTAACCAGCGGTTCTATGATTGAAAGGCCGTATTTCTTAGGGTTGTTATCGTTGTTCTGAGAAAAAAATTGTGTTGGGATTTTATCTTACCCTTTGTTTCTTTGATAGCAGCAGTAATCGTCCCCTTAAAAAATCTATAGTGCAATGCCATTACCCACCTGTTATATAATCTCTTTTATTTGGTTTTTTATAATCTTTTTGTGTCAAAACTATTAAACCAAGATGAGTCAGAATTTATATATAGGTATTGAAGATATTGATTGAGAATGTAAAATAAATATAATTAAATATAATGAATACAAAACGATTTTTGGGTTTTTCTGGAACAATTATCTTTTTCGCTATTATTGTTTCGGTATCAATTATTTTTGTAAAAAATTTCAATTTTATTATCAATGACCCGGCGGCAGTTAGAGATGCAATACAGCGTTATGGTCTTGTTGCCTATCTTATGTATTTTTTACTTTATATTTTCCAGATTTTTTTTGCCCCGATTCCAGGACAGGTTTTGAATGTTACCTCCGGAATGTTGTTCGGGCCATTCAAAGGATTTTTAGTATCATGGCTTGCAGTATTAATCGGCGGTTACTTAGCGATGTTTGTTGGGCGTTTTTTGGGTAGAAAGATACTTTATTTATTTGCTGCAGAAAAGGCAATGCGTTTTGAACAAATGATAACTAATAAGGGTTTGCCATTAATATTATTTTTAGCAATATTCCCCAATCCTATCGGTGATGGACTTTTTTATCTGGCAGGACTAACTATGATACCTTTGAGAGTTTTGATTATTCTTATTGGACTCTGCCGCATTCCCGGGATACTCGTTTATGTAATTGCCGGAGATAGGATTATGGCAATGGGGATAAAGGGCTGGGTTATTGGTGGATTTGGATTTATGATTGCCCTGATACTTTATTTTTTGTTGAGAAAAAAAATGGAAAAGTTTTTTGAGAAATATATTAAAAATTTTAATTTAAATACATTCAACTTATAATTTTTTAACAACGAATTTTCATTATAGCCATGCAAAAATGAATTTATATCCAAACGAATGGGAAGTCAATTGTTTTGTGAAGTGTGAGAATTTGATTCCATCAGGGCTTGGACGAATTCTTCGGGCTTGAATTCAATAAGGTCTTCAATTTTTTCACCGACACCCAGATAAAGCACCGGAATTTTTAATTCTGCACATATGGGAATTATTGCTCCACCTTTTGCGGTGCCATCAAATTTGGTTAAAATCAAGCCATTGATTCCGAGTTCCCGCGTGAAAATTTTTGCCTGCTGGATTGAGTTCTGTCCCAGTGTTGCATCAATTGTCAAAAGGGAAAGAACAGAACCAGGGGGTTTTAATTTGGTAATAACCCTGTTGATTTTTTTTAATTCTTCCATAAGGTCAGTTCGGGTGTGTAATCTACCGGCAGTATCAATCAGGACTATATCAATACCTCTTGTTATTGCCTTATTTAGTCCATCATAGACGATTGCACCTGCATCCTGCCCTTTCTGCGAACGGATGATTTCAACTCCAGCCTTTTGTGCCCAGATATCAAGTTGTTCTGATGCCGCATCCCGGTATGTGTCGGCACTGACCAAAAGAACGCTGCTTTTTTTTTGATACATATAGGCCAGTTTTGCTACGGTCGTTGTCTTGCCGGAACCGTTAACACCACAGATGAGGATGATCAAAGGTCTTGTCTGATTTAAATCGGGTGGTTTGATATTGATTAGTTTTAATATTTCTTCTTTTAATCTTGCCCGGTCATAATTGATTTTTTCAAGCAAGACACCTGTATATTTTACTCCAACATCAGATTCAAGTAGAATTTGTTCCAAGTTAGATATATTGGCTGTTTCTATTCTACTAAAGATACCGGTCAGTTTTCCAAGAAGTCTGTTGAGACGGGATAAGGGCATAAATTTCTGATTATTCTTCGAGTACTTCTACTGGTTCCAAATCTTCAAGGCGGGTTGAAATAATTTTACTCTTGCCTGGTTTTTCCATCGTAAGTCCATATATGTAATCGGCATATTCCATCGTAGTTCGGTTATGGGTGATGATAACTACCTGGGTATGTTGTGCTAATTCACGCAAAAACTTATTGAATCTTACAACATTGACATCATCTAACGGTGCGTCAATTTCATCAAGGATACAGAAAGGAGCAGGTTTTACAAGATAGAAAGCGAGTAAAAGGCTGACTGCAAGAAGCGTTCTTTCGCCTCCAGAAAGCTGGTTGATCCTTTTTATCCTTTTGCCTTTCATTCGTACAACGATGTCAACATCGGAAGTTAATGGATTTGTTGGATCAGTCAGAATAAGGTCAGCCTCTCCACCCTCAAAGAATTTTGCGAAGACTTCATTAAATTTTTCTTTCACTTCTCTAAATGTATCAATGAATCTTTCTTTTGCTCTGGCATCAAGTTCGGCAATGGATTTTAAAAGGTTTTGCCTTGCAGTAATTATATCATTACGTTGATTTAAAAATTCATCAAGTCTTTTCTTCTCCTGTTCATATGCACTGAGACTTAATGGATTTATTTCACCAAGCCGTGCCATTCGTTCTTTGACTTCACTTAATTTCTGTTCGGGTTCAGGAATATCTTCTAATATATATTCTTCTAAATCAGTTTGAAAATCTTCTTTTGCCTTTTTATTAAGTTCTTCTTTTTTGTGATTCAACTCAAAGAGTTTAAAATTCACCTGCATTATTGAATTCTGAATTTCATCTTGTTGTCTTTGTAATTGAGTTATTTCGTCGTAGATTGAATCAAGATTTTTTGCTATTTCCTGAATGGTTTGTTCAGGAATCTGGTTTTCCAAATTTGCGCGTTTTGTTTTCTTCTCTTGTATGGATTGTTTTAAATCTTTTACTTTCTGTTCAATGGATGCAAGTTTGTCGCTTGGCGATAGTTTGCTTATTTCTTCTATTTCATTTGTCAAATTTATAATTTCAGATTGGATTTCGCTTAAATTATTCTCCGTTACAGATTTAAGTTCGTTTAATATTCCAATTTTAAGGATAATTTGATTTAAATCTTTATTCTGGAGTTCAATTTTTCTCTCCAGATTATCAAGTATACTCTTTAGTTCTTCAGATTCGGCTTGAATTTTAATAAGTCTATTCTCATTTTCAACAATTTGATTTTTAAATTCATTGCTATTTTTGCTCGCTTCTTCAATCTCTGTCAGCAGTTTATTTATCTCATTATCAATTTCTTCAATATCTTTATTTAAATTATTCACCTGATTTTTTAATGTATTTACCTGCATTGAAAATTCAGATTTATTGATATTCAAAGAAAAAAGCTTTTCCTTATTTTGCTCAAGAACGATTTTTGTTTGGGTTAATTGTTCAAAGAGTTTCTTTTTTTCGTCATTCATAAACACAATTTCATTCTGAAGGGATGCTGCTTTTGATTGATATTCACTTAATTTTTGATTTATCTGGAAATACCCCAATTCACCTTTTTGAATTAAAACAGCATTATGACTGAATAAACAGCCATCAGGAGTTATAAAGCCGAAACCCGGAAAATTTTTTGAGTATATTAAAGATTCTTCAAATCCATCGGTTAAAAAATATTTGCCTAAAAATTCAGAAAAAATTTCTTGATTTGACTTTATTTCAACGAGTTCAGTTAGAGATTTCAAGTTCTTTAATTCATCGGGAACTTCCTGTGTTATCTTTTTATTATTAAACACAAATCCATATCTACCTTCAGGAAGATTATTGACATCATTAGGCGAAATGCCATTCACTATAAAAAAGTTTAAAGTGTCGTATAGACAGAGGTCAACAATCTGTTCATAACCAGGACGAACACTTATAAAATCACGGAACATACCAACAAATCTTTCTTTAAATTGTTGTTTAATGGTTTTTATATTTTCAACCTTACCCAGTCTGTTTTGCAGAGTATCAATAAGCAAACGACAATCGTTTAGTTCTACCTGGCGTTTAACGATTTCCTCTTCAATTTCTTCTATCTTGGCTTCAATGTCTAAGATTGCCTTCTGCTGTTCAAAAATAAATTGCCCTATATTGTTCTGGTCTTTGATTATTGTATTTAATTTTTGTTCATAATCAGCCTGTTCTTTTGATTTGACTGACAAATCAGATATTAATTCTTCTTTTTCTTTGTTTAATTGAATGAGGATATTTTCTTTATTGGTTTTGCTTATCTCTACACGGGCAAGGTCATTTTTTAATAACTGGATTTTGAGCATAATGCCATCGATTATCTTTTGTTTTTCTTCTATAGTTCTGGTGATTTCAATAAAATCATTAGAAAGTTTCTCAAGTTTATTTTGTTCCGTTAAAAGTTTTTCATTCCAAGCTGTAATCTCACTATTTACTTCATTTATTTTTTTTTCGTTTTCAATAATTTTATTGTTAAGATTCTTTAGATATTCTTGCTTTTCTTTAAGTGACGCAGTCTTTCTCTCATATTCAATACTGAATTGTTTTGTTTCATTTTCAAGATTGTTTAATTCTTGCTGGAGATAATCAATTTCATTATTTAGATTGGTTATTTCAATTACTATATCCTTCTTTTTTGTTTCCAGGGCTGAAAATTCAATTTTTAATTTCTGACGTTCTTCATCAAGATAATTCAATTTGATAAGAAGATTCTGTTTCTGCTGATTTAAGTTATGTAGCGAAGCTTCCACTTCTTTTAATTCATTAATAGTCTTTTCATAATCAGATTTAGTTATGATAAGCGACAATTTTTTATATTCTTCTTTTAAATCCTGATATAACTGTGTCTGTCGTGCCTGCCTTTTTAGACTGCGAACTGTCCTTTCCATCTCGCCAATCACATCCTCAAGACGCAAAAGGTCCTGTTCAGTTTGTTCCAATCTTCTCTGTGTTTGTTCCCTACGTTCCTGATATTTCAGTATTCCTGAAACATCGTCAAACATCTCTTTTGTGTCGCCACTGATAATTCTTTCAATCTCAGAGAGTTCCAAAAACGAATAGGTAAGGGTCCCTGAATTAAGAAATAATGCCTGTATATCCTGGAGTCTACATTTTACGCGATTCAAATAAAATTCACTTTCTCCGTCTCTATAAAATCTTCTTTTTATCTCAAACTCGCTTCCAAATTGAGGAAAAAAATCTTCATTTTCTATCGTTACTGTTACTTCGGCAAAATTTGAATCGCTCTGTCCGTCAGCAGAAATATGAATGAGGTCTTCATTCTTTTCACAGCGTAGTGCTTTCATACTTTGTTCACCAAATACCCATCTTAAAGCATCAAAAATATTTGATTTACCACTACCATTGGGCCCAACAAAGGCAGTAATTCCTGGATTTAGCAAAAATTTTGTTTCTTCCTGAAATGACTTGAAGCCATAAAGTTTGATTTCTTTAATTTTCATTTTTGAAGAATTTTTTTATTAGTCTTCTGTAACAAGATATATTACCCTTTCAAGCAGGGGATGATATTCACTCCAGTCGCTAAAAGTTCCTTTGTTCTTTTTTATTTCATCACGCATCATTTCAAGTTTTGAGTCAAGATTATCTATAAAATGTAGCACAAGGGCTTCGGGAAAAACAGGTAGAATAGGTGAGCCATATTTAAGTTCACCGTGGTGCGAAATAATCATATGTAATAATTTCAGTTTTAATTCGTTGGGAAAATTATCAATCTCTTTAGTCTTTTCTGAAATTATATCATAACCGATAACGATATGCCCCAGCATCCGTCCTTCTTTACTGTGGTCAATTTTTTTATTGTAGGTATATTCGTAAATCTTTCCAATATCGTGGAGAAAACTTCCAGCAATGAGCAGGTCATGATTGAGAAAGCCAAATATTTCGCATGTCTTGATTCCTAAATTCATCACATTGCGTGTGTGAACAGCAAGTCCGCCGATACGGGCATGGTGAGCCTTCTTTGCTGCTGGTGCCTTTCTGAATTTTTCCATAAATTTAGAATCATTGAGAAATAGAGCGATTAGGTTTTTTAAAAACTGGTTGGTTAGTTTATTTAACATTTCCTTTATTTCATTTATTACTTTTTCAATATCTTCTTCAACAACATTGAGAAAATCCTCGGCTTGAATTTCATCTTCAGGGACGCGGGCAATAGAATTTACTACTATTTGCAGCCTTTCATTGTATTCGTTAACATTACCGGTGATAAATACAAAATCACCCGATGATATATTCGTAAAGTCATCGCTGATGTTATCCCAGGCAATCCCTTCAATGGTCCCGGTGCGATCACTGAGTTCTATCTGCGTAAAAAAACCACCATCCTTTTTTTCCCGTAGTATTTTTTTGGTAAGTAGAAATTTATCTTTTACAAGCTGTCCAGGTTTTAATTCATTAATATATTGACTTTTCATAAAATTTGGTTATTCCTATCGACTTTAAGTTTTTTTGTCCGTTATGCAGGGGTCTCAAGGTGCAAAATTTTCTTTTTGATTAAATCAAGCTTCTCGCGGAGTCTTGCCTCTTCCTTTTTCTCTGCCTCAAGGGCATTCATTATTTCTTCTCTTTTTTGTGTCAGAAGATTGATTTCATTGTTTAATCTATTTTCCTCCATCTTTAAGACTTCAAGTTTTTTCAATAATTCGGTCTCAGTTTCCCTAAGTTTGTCAACTGATTGAACTACTGGGCTTGATTCAAATTCCTTTTTTCTTGCTTGATATTCTGTTTCAAGTGTTTTTATCCTGTTTTCGCCTTGAGCAATCTTTTTATTTATTTCTTCAAGAGATTTTTGTGCTTCGGCTTGCTGTTTTTTCAGTTCTTCAATTTTAGGGAGAAAGACTTCTTCCTGTCGTAGATTTATATCCTCAACGAGATGTGATTCAAGTCCTGAGGCCAAAGAAAACATAAGGACAAAGGTGATAATCGCCATGGCAATACCAACAACAAGGATTATTGGATTTGGCGAAGTTGCTACTTTTATTCCAGGAACTTTGGGCTTTAACTGTAAATAGAGTGTTCCGATTGGCGTAGTACCTAAATTAATACTGAATCCACCCTCATAAACGCCTGATTTTTCCACTATTTTACTTGAACTACCAGGATTAAAAGGAGCATAATCGGTTCCCAGTAAATTTGCATTGGAAGAAGCAATGATTTTATTTTTGCTGTCGGTGAAGTTTATGCTTAAAATCTCAGGATCATCCTGTTTTAGGGTTACAATGATTTCTGATAATTTTGCCTCATCTTTCTCAATCATTGCATCCTGGACAAATGTTGAGTGAGCAATAAAATTGCCAAGATTGGTAATTCTTTTATTTATCAGTTCTGTTACTGCCTCCCCACCATTTGCCGGTTTCTGTCCAAAGAATTTAGGACTTAAATAAAAGAAAACCGACAGAATGATTATTAGGATGGCGGGTACGATACCGAATGTTATACGCGACATTTTAACCTCCTATCCTTATTGTTAATCTATGTGCCTGTCCCAGATTGAAATATGGGGTGTATGAGTAATTGACATTTATTTTATTCTTTTTTACCCCAAACCCCAGGGTAATTCCGGCAAGAAAATCAAGTCCTGTATTAGCTTTGACCTGAGACAAAAGGCTGTTATATGAGATACGGAATGTTAATAATTTTGTGAAATTATATCCACCACCAATTCTAAAGCCTAAATTAATCATAGCGGATTTAACAATATCAAGCCCCAGCCAACCCTGATTAAATTTGTTATTTACACCTAAATTTACTTCGTAAGGTAATAACTCTTTTTCACTAATAAATGGCTTTACACCCATTCCGAGATTTTTTACTGCAAGACCGAGATTGATATTTTCATGGGGTAAAAAATATAGCCCTCCAATATCAATTCCAAGACCTAATGAATATAATGTATCAATAAGTTCATATACAAGTTTTCCTGAAGCACCAAAATGAATATTGCTAATTGTAAAACCCTTACCGACATTTAAATCAATAAAATTTGTGCTGAAATCTCCGAATTCCTGTCCAAACGCATCGGTTTTTTTCATTTTACCACTGTAAAAATATCTAATACCTGCACCGAATACATTGCTTTCGTAATCAATATGACCAAAATGTGTCCCTCCAATATAATTCAGGTAAGAAAATGAATAGCTCGTTCCTGTATTCAATATAATTCCTGCTGGATTATAATGAATGTTATGTCCGTCACCAAAAAAGGCATAACCCATTCCCACTCTTTCTGCAACCGGGTCAACAAGCATATATTCAAATCCAGTATTCGCAATAACCAAAAATAATATCATTTTGCCCCCAGTATATCAATTATATTGAAAAATAAATAAATGTCAACAACTATTTTGTCTAAATTCTGTGACTGGATTATTTCCTTTGTGCCGTATAAGGAGCGAGTAGTTCTTACAGTCTTAAAAGTCAGTATATTCGTATGGTTACAGAAAATGATCTATTCCTGTACCATTTCTTTGATTATGTTTTTAAATTTGTTTGCTTCGTCTTTACCAATCCATTCAAGACGAACCCGGTTTCTTGAAATACCTAAAAGACTAACAGTTTCTTTCAATATATATTCTCTGATTCTCGCTCTGAAATTACCTTTTACATAATGGCACGCATCAGGATAACAACCACCGACAAGTACCCCTTTTGCACCCAGATTTAATGCCTGAATTATATGGTTGGGTTCAACTGCACCACTGCAAGGGGTTCTGAGTATTTTGATATTTTCAGGATACTGAAGTTTAGTATATGCTGCGGTCTCTGTTGCATTATATGCAGACCATTTGCATAGTAAAGCGATTATATCACCGGGTTTTGTGCTTGTTTTGATCCAATCAAAAATTTCCTGGGCAGTAAATTTCTCAAGCCTGCTTGCTGCTGCGGGACAGGCACTGGCACATATCCCGCACCCCATACATAAATCAGCCCGAATTTTTATTTTATCATTTTCAGTTGTGATTGCATCATATGGACAGGTGCTGATACAGGTTTTACAAATACTACAATAGTCTTCATTTACATAGGCAATGGGTTGATTGGATTCAATAATATCCTTTTGTAATAGGCTAATTATTGAGAATGCAGACTTTCTTGAATCAATGATTGTTTCGGCAACACCCGCTGGAAAACTTGCCGAACCCGTTATGAATATTCCCCTAGGCATTTCAATATTTCCGAGTTTTCCACTTTCAAAGAGAACCGGGAAATTTCCACCAGTATTTATACCAAGTTTATCAAATATCTCTTTGTCTGGAACAAAACCACCGCTCAGAACAACGGAATCAGCATCAATTTCAAGGAGTTCATTTGTATAAAGGTCTTCTACTTTTACTGAAAGGATTCCGTCTCGGTTTGTAACTTCAGACGGTTTTCCCTTAATAAATGTCACACCGCGTTCACGCAATGTGGTATAAAAATATTCAAAATTTCCGTAACTGCGCATATCCATGGCACAAACAAATACTTGGGCATCCGGATAGCGATCCACAACAAGTTTTGCTTCTTTTAATGCCAGAAAACAGCAAATCCTTGAACAATAAGGTAGATGACTATTGTCGCGCGAACCTGCACAGCAAATGAACACAACTTTGCGAGGAACTAAAGAACCATCAGCAATTTTTCGTTCAAACTCCAGAACATTCATTACATTCGGATACCTGCCATATCCGTATTCTTCAATTTTCTTCAAATCATAGAATTTTAAACCAGTTGCCACCGCGATCGCTCCTACATCTATCTCTACTATTTTTTCTTTTGCATTGATATCTATTTTCTTAGGACATACTTTTACACATTCCCCACATTTATTGCAAGCATTAAAATCAATGGCATAAACATAAGGATATGTGTTTGTAGTATAGATTGCCTTGCGTATTCTACCATCATCCTGGACACTTATCGGACATACGGATACACAGAGACCACAGCTATTACAATCAATCACACCGCGTGGTTTGTTCTTTAACTGAATCCGGTAGTCTCCTAATGCACCTTTTATTTCTGTAATTTCACTATTTGTGAAAATTTCAATATTATTATTTTTTACAATACTTGAAATCAATGGCAGGACAGTGTGACTCCAGGGTGTGCCCTCGGGATAGAGTCTATCAAGTTTTGAAACCGTGCCGCCTAAAAATGGCTCTTTTTCAATGAGATAAGTTTTTATGCCTGTTTTTATTAGTGCCTTTGCCAGATCCAGTCCGGCTACGCCAGAACCAATTACTGCAGCTGATTTTGATTTAATTGCGTAGGTTTTTTTCTTAAGCGCTGGTCCTGACTTTGATTTCTCAATCGCTGCTCTAAGCAATAACTGCGCCTTAGATTTAGAATGTTTCATCAAAAATATATGGTCTTTGAGATTTACAAATTCGATATCTGCATCAGGAAATAATCCTTCCATTAAAGAAGGTGAACAACCTCCAATTACTACCTTTTCGTCAGAACCAATCTTTAATTCCTGTTTACACAGGTCATCATACCATTCAATTTTTACTTCTGGACCAAAATCTAAATTTGGTAGATCAATTAATCCATTACAACGGCAAAGAATTAGTCTCATTTTACACTCCCTTTATAATTTAGAGATAATAGCGTCGGGTTTTATACGATTAAATTTCAAACCACAAGCATCCGGGGCTAACCCCAGTCCAAGTCCCAATAGTTGTGGGTAATACAATACTGGCAGATTATATGTAGTATTGAATTTTGTTTCTACTTTTCGTTGGTTATCTTCGTACATTACAGTGCAGAATGGACATATTGAAATCATCGCGTCAGCACTATTATTTTTAGCTATGGTGAGTTTTTGGTTCGCCATCTTCACTGCGAGTTCTTCATCAACCCCCAATACCGAGCCACCACAACATAATTTCCTTTCTTGATAATCTATAATTATCGCACCGGTTAAACCAACAAGTTCATCAAGGGTATGAGGATGTTCAACATTATCAAATGAATGTAAGTAAGAAGGTCTGAGATAATGGCAACCATAATGAGATATTATCCTCAAATTTCTCAGGGGTTTTTTAATTTCCTTCTTTAAATTTTCTACACCAACATCTTCGTATAACATACGAACAAAATGACGGACCTTTATCTCATTGGGGTAGGTAAATCCGAGTTCTGTATATTTATTACGAAATTCGCCATCTTTTAACTTTAGTTGGGCATCAGAAAGCATAGCGGTACAGGAATTGCAGAGCGTTATAATATCAAGATTTAAATTGCTTGCCAGACCTACATTACGTGCTGCCATCAGTAAGGAAGTTTCAGCATCGAGTGCTTTTAAAGGGAATCCGCAACAGGAACCTTCTTTTAGGTCAACGAATTCAATACCGAGTTCTTTTGCTACATTTCGAACTGCGAGTTCATAATGTTGTGCCCGAACCGGCACTGTGCATCCAAGAAATAAAGCATATCTTTTCATTTTGCTATCCTCTCAAAGATTTTGGTTGATGCAAAGATTCTTGAAACATCAGGAATTTTTTTAGCGATTTCAGGAAGTCCCATTCTTTGTCTCTTCCTTAGATCGAAGTCTTCAAGTTCATAAAGTCTGCCTGAGTTGTTGAGTAAATTGAGTTGTACTTTCAAACCCTCAGGACAATATCCTTGTTTCACCGCATAATTCTTTATAGCATTAATAACTTCTGCAACACGAATACCCTGTGGACATCTTTCAGTGCAGGCATGGCAATGGGCACAGAGCCATAAGAATGGGGAAGAAAGAACTTCGGTTTTCATTCCCAACAAAGTGAGCCTGATTATCTTTCTCGGATTATACCGTTCATCCAGATACCGCACCGGACAACTTGCAGAACAATCACTGCAGCCAAAACATTTTAGTAAACCTTCGCCACCTTCGCTTTTGATAATTTTCCATTTAAAACTGATATCAGCATTTCTTAAATCAATCATATTGCCTCCATCGGTGGTGAAATTATATATATTGGAGACAAAAAATCAAGGGGATGATAATGGGTATTGATTTCTTTCATTGGTTGTGTATAATTTTTAATCACTATGAGGAGATACAGAATCTTGATTGTGGATGATGAAGCAATTGTTAGAGACGCACTGAGTGAATGGCTTGATAATTTAGGGTATGATACTAAAGCAGTTGATGATGGCGCAAAGGCAGTTGAACAAATTGAGCTGAATGAATGGGACGTTGTACTTGTGGATTTGAAGATGCCGAAGATGGATGGGATTGAGACATTACGCAGGATACATAAAATAAAACCCGATTTGTCGGTAATCATAATAACCGGACATGGGAGTGTTGACAGCGCGGTTATGGCGATGAAAGAAGGCGCTGCAGATTATGTTATGAAACCTTTCAATCCTGAAGAAATAAATATCATTCTTAAGAAATTGCTTGAACATCAAGAAGTCATTAAAGAGAACATAATTTTACGCAAGGAACTCGAAAAAAGATTCAAATTAGAAGATTTGATAGGGAAGAGCCCGAAAATGCAAAGAATCTTTGACTTGATAAAGACCGTAGCAACAACAAAGTCGACCATTCTGATCAGAGGGGAGAGTGGAACTGGTAAAGAACTTGTTGCAAGGGCAATCCATAATTTGAGTCCTCGCAATAAAGGTCCTTTTATCGCAACTGCCTGTGGTGCGATACCTGAGACTCTTCTTGAAGCAGAACTTTTTGGTTATGAAAAAGGTGCATTCACCGGTGCCTTGAGCCAGCACAAAGGGAGAATAGAGATGGCTGACCAGGGAACGCTTTTTCTTGATGAAATTGGTGACATCAGTCCTAAAACCCAGGTTGATCTTTTAAGATTCTTGCAGGAGCGTGAGTTTCGCAGATTAGGTGGAAAAGAGCTTATCAAAGTAGATACGAGGGTGATTGCTGCGACTAACAAGAATCTTGAAGAAATGATAAGAAAAGGGACTTTTCGTGAGGATCTGTATTATCGATTGAATGTTATTACGATTGAAATTCCCCCATTACGTGAGAGAAAAGAAGATATACCACTTCTTATAGAGCATTTTTTGAGAAAATTTAGCGTTGAAAATAGAAAGGATATTTCAAGAGTCAGTCTTGATGCGATGGAACTATTGATAGCTTATGACTGGCCGGGTAATGTTCGTGAATTGGAGAATATAATTGAACATGCCGTCGTTGTGTCAAAAGCAAAGGAGATTGGGAAAAAGGACCTGCCAAGGAATTTGACTGATAAGTTCTCGGTCCCACAACTCGCCACTAAAGATCTCCGTCTTAACGCTGTTGAAAAAGAGCATATCCTGAATGTTCTTAAAATCTGTGATTGGAATATTAAGAAAGCAGCCCAAGTATTGGACATAAATCGCGTTACATTGTATAATAAAATGGAAAAGTATGGGTTGAAAAAGGGGTAGTAAAATTCATTCATATTTTAAGGGCGCGAAGTCCCCTGGCTGAAAATGATTAGAAATCATTTAACCATTCAACCTTACTGGCAATTGTTTTAATTAACATCTGGGATTTGGCAGAGATTTTTAGATTCCTTGACTTCGCAGTCGGTTTTGATATAATTTGAAACGGAGATTTCTCAATGGCACTGTTTCAATTTAGCTCTCTAAGAACTAAACTTGCACTAAGTTACATAGTCGCTGTTGGTTTCGTTGGCATTTTGTGTGCGATGATTGGTATCGTCACCATCAATCAGGGCATTATCAATCAGGCACAGGATCGAGTGAGCGCGGATTTGAATGCAGCAGGTTATATATATAACCAGATTGCGTTACAAGTTTTGAATACCTGCAGATTTACTGCTTCAAGATTTTTTTTGAAGGAAGCGTTGGTAAGAAATGACCGGAAAATAATCGCTACTGAATTCCGCCGAATACTAAACACAGAAAAAATCGATTTTCTTTCCGTCATTAATACAAAGTGTATCGTTGTGGCCCGGGGCTCAACTTCGGACCGATCAAATGATACTGTTAATAATCGGCTAATTGAGCATGCAATAAAAACAAAGACTCCTGTCAGTGCTACAGAAATATTAACTGCTGAAGAATTATATAAAGAGAATCCTCTGCTAAAACAAAAGGCAGAAATCAGGATTTTGCCGACCACCCGTGCTAAGTTCCAGCGCACAGGTGTTGAGACTTCAGGATTGGTGATCATCGGTGCTGCGCCAATTCTTGATGAAAATGAAAACGTGATCGGAGTTGTGTATGCCGGTAAGTTGATAAACAATAATTTTGAAATTGTCGACCGTATAAAAAATACTGTCTTTATGAGTGAACAGTATAAGGGAAAGGATATTGGAACATCAACCATATTTATGAGAGATTTAAGGGTTTCCACAAATGTGACAAATATTGATGGCTCAAGGGCAATAGGGACATTAATATCAAAGGAAGTATATGATGCAGTACTTGAAAAAGGTCAGACCTGGCTCGCTCGGGCATTTGTAGTGAAGGACTGGTACATTACTGCCTATAGACCCATAAAAAATTTTGCCGGGGAGACAATAGGTGTTCTTTATGTTGGAATATTGGAAAAAAAATATACTGATATGCGGAATCAGGTCATTTTGTTTTTTGTCGGTCTCACAATCATTGCAATGCTTGCAGTGACTGGATTCTCGTATCTGCTTTCCGGTGCAATCACAAAATCACTTGGAGAGATTGCTTGTGCAGCACGAGAAATTGGAAAGGGGAATTTCCCAGAGAAGATAAACATCACAACTAAAGATGAGATAGCAGATTTAGCAAAGGCGTTCCAGTATATGATAGATTCAATAAAGAGACGCGATGAAGAGCTGAAAAGATATGCACAGCAGACCATCGCTGAAGCAGAAAGACTGGCGATAATTGGACAACTTGCTGCCGGAGTTGCCCACGAGATAAACAATCCTTTGACAGGTATCTTACTGTATTGTGACTTAATGTTGAAAAATCTTTCTGATGATCACCCTCATAAGAAGCATCTTCTGCGCATAAACAATGAAGCTCAGCGCTGTAAAATGATAGTCAAGGGTCTGCTTGATTATGCCAGAGAGAAGAAGCTTGAGATAAAGAAAGCATCAATAAATGAATTAGTTGAATCAACATTGAGCCTGTTGAAAACGCAGCCAATCTTTCTTAATATAAACACAAAGATTGAACTTGATGGGAATATCCCTCAAATAAATATGGACCCCGGGCAAATCCAGCAGGTATTGATAAATATTATAATGAATGCGGTTGAGGCGATGGAAGGAAAAGGCGATTTGATAATAAAAACAGAGTTTTCTGAGGATAAGAGCTTTGTCCTCATATCTATATCTGATACTGGTCCGGGAGTAAAACCCGAGTTTATGAAGAAAATCTTTGAACCGTTCTTTACAACCAAAGAAGCACGTCAGGGAGTTGGACTTGGACTTTCAATAAGCAAGAGAATAATTGAGGACCACAAAGGAACTATTGAGATTGTTAGTGAGCAGGGCAAAGGCGCCACATTTAAGATAAGGTTACCAATTTGAATACTTCATTCAAAAGTCAATAAATATATGTTTAAGAATTAAACAAAAAACCATTGAGATTTGGAAATAAACAATCGTGTTTAAATAATATACAACAAGTCTTTCATTAGATTGCCTGGTTTCACCAAAAACTCACAAAATTTCATAAAATATTTGTTGTCCTCTGGCATGAATTTTGCATTTAGAATTAGTGATGAAATGTCCATACCTTGAAGAGATTGTTGTAAACTATTGTGCAGTAGCCCCGGTGAGAAAGATGATTCCCAAAGGAAAGCACAAGGAGCTTTCAAAGTGTGAGCAAGGATATTTTGATTGTCCTGTTTATCAAAATTACCTCATGAAGAAGAAACAGGAACGACGTAATGGCGATGGAAGGAAAGAGAAATGAAGCCGACGATTCCCAAGATACTGGTGATTGATGATGAACCGACCATTTGCGATGCCTGTTATCAAATTCTCGCTGATAGGAACTACTCGGTGGAGGTCGCCAACAATGGTTTAGAGGGACTTAAGAAATTTGAAGATTTTGACCCTGATATTGTGTTTATTGACCTGAAGATGCCTGGATTGAGTGGTGTTGATGTGCTAAGGGTAATTGTGGAAAAGAAAACAAATTCAATTCCAATTGTGATTACTGGTTATGCCTCTATTGAAACTGCAGTGGAATCAATGAAGAATGGTGCGTTTGACTTTCTCCCGAAACCATTCACTGCCGAGGAACTCATTGTGATTACTGAACGAGCAATTGCAGAAAAACGGATTCTTGATGAGAAGGAAAAGATTGAAAAAGAGAAGGAGATGATGCGACAGAATTTTATCTCACTCGTTTCCCATGAATTACGAACTCCGTTGGTTGCGGTAATGCAGTATCTTGAGGTCCTTTTGGGCGGAATGGCAGGTCTGGTAACAGAGCAGCAGAAGAACATTCTTGATAGGATGAAGATACGGCTGAATGAGCTTCTAAATCTAATCAACCGCTGGTTGAAACTCGCTCGGATGGAAGAACTCAGTGTCAGGGAATCTTTTCAAAAATTTGAACTTGGGGATATCATTGAAGAGGCAATTGAGCTATTAAAGCCTCTTGCCGATGAAAAGGAGATAAAGATAGAAAAGAAGACAATTAGTGAATCAACAAGAGTATTTGGTGACAGGGATTTAATCAAGGAAGTTTTTGTTAACATAATCACGAATAGCATAAAATACAATAAGGAGCAAGGATCGGTTTTCATTGATTGCCGGCGAAACGGTAGTTGTGTTGCAGTTGATATTACTGATACAGGAATGGGTATTTCTGAAAACGAACTCAGTAAACTTGGTGAGGAATTTTACCGAGTTAAGCGTGAAGGTATTGCCAGCGGTTCAGGACTTGGTCTGGCAATTGTGAAGAAAATACTTGATATTCACAATGGAAGAATTGAAATGAAGAGCAAACTGAACGAGGGGAGCACATTTTCAGTTTATTTGCCTCTTGCCTTTGATGAGGGTGAGAGCAGAAAAAGGAGTGAGTTATGAAAAAATCAAAGATTTTGTTCATTGATGATGATAAGGACTTTACTGAAGCGAACAAAATAATACTTGATAACGCGGGATATGATGTTATTACTGCTCAGGATGGTAAGACTGGAATGCAGAAGGCGATGAATGAGAAGCCCGATTTGATTATTCTTGATGTCATTCTGCCCGATATAAATGGGTTCTCATTGTGCCGGGAAATAAAAGAGGATATGAACTTACAGGGTATCCCGGTAATACTTTTTACTGCTATTGGTGGAAAACCAGGTGCTTATCCTGAGAATATTGGAATACAGCACAAGGCAGATGCATATATTGAAAAACCTGCAAGTCCTCAAATTCTCTTAGAGAAAGTTAGTTTTCTCCTTACCACTGCTGCGCCCAGACAAAAAATTGAAGGTGCGAAGCCTAAAATTCTGCTTGTTGATGATGACCCAGATTTTCTTGAGGCAACAAAGCAAATCTTACAGGCAAATCGTTTTGAGGTGATCACTGCTAAGGATGGTGAAGAAGGTATTCAAAAGGCAAAGATTGAGAATCCTGACTTAATATTTCTTGATGTGATTATGCCTGGCAAGGATGGTTATACGGTATGCTATGAACTGAGAAAGAATCCTCAAACAAGGCCAATTCCCATAATTATGCTTACAGCAATCGGACAGCAATTATCAAAACCCGAGTATGCTGTTGATATTGCGATTGACCACCTCGCAGATGATTTTATTGACAAACCAGTTGATGCCCAAACTCTTTTGAAAAAAATAGAGAAGCATCTGTTATTCAGATAGATAGGGTGGGCGATTTATGAGCGATATTGAACCAAAATTCAAATATGAAGTCGCGCAGGAACCTGGTGGCGAGAAGATAAAACTCTGCTTTGCCTGTGGAATATGTACTGCAAGCTGTGCAGTGAGGGAAATTGACGAACGCTACAATCCCAGGAAGATAATAAGAATGATTCTTTTAGGTATGAAGAAAAGGGTTCTTGAGAATGAGTTTATTTGGTTGTGTTCGAGTTGTTACGCCTGCACTGAACGGTGTCCACAGGGTGTTCGGTTTACCGATGTTATGAATGCCATAAAAAATCTTGCAGTAAAACAGGGGTATGTCCCAAGTGCATTCATTCAGCAGATTGAAATCTTAAGAAATCTGGGAAGGCTCTATGAGATTGATGAATTTGACAATAACAAGAGAACAGCACTCGGGTTACCGAAGGTCTCAAAGGCTAAAGGATTTACACGGAAGATTATGGAGATAACAGGACTAATCAAGATTGTTAATAGAAAGAATGGACTGTAGGTTATCCGTTATTCTGATAACCTTTTCTATGAAATGGAGTGTTAGATTATGAAGTACGCATTTTTCCCTGGTTGTACGGTATTGGGTCGGGGCAGAAACTACGAGATGTCGGCAAGGGCGATTTCTTCGGTTTTAGGCATTGAGCTTATTGATCTTGATGATTTTGAATGTTGCGGCTTTCCGTTGAAATCGGTTCACTATGATACATATACGCTTATGGCAGTAAGGAATATTTTTATTGCCGAAGAAAAGGGGTTTGATATCTGCACATTATGCAGTGCCTGCACTGGCTCACTTACGGAGGTCAACAGACATTTCAATGAAAATTTTGATGAAAAAGCCAAGGTTGTAGCACAACTGAGGAAAAGTGGAATTGAATTGAGAGTCAGCAAACCAGTAAGAGTAAAACACTTGATAAAAATTATTTATGAAGAGGTCGGGTTGGAAAAATTAGAAAAATCAATAAAGAAAAAGTTATCAAATCTTGCTCTTGCACCACATTACGGTTGTCATTACCTAAAACCTTCAGACATTTATGAGCCATCAGAAGATCCTGAGAATCCGAAATCCCTGGATGAATTGATCAGTGTTACTGGTGCACGAGTCGTCAATTATTCAGAGAAATTGAGATGTTGTGGGGCAGGTATCCTTGCGGTTAATGAAGATACCGCATATTTAATGACTCAACCGAAATTGAGAGAACTGACAAGAAATTCAGCTGATGCAATGGTTCTGATGTGTCCATTTTGCAGTGTGATGTATGATGATAATCAGAAGAAAATTGAACAGAAGTTTCAGGAACAGTACAATCTTCCCGTTCTCTATTACCCACAAGTGCTTGGGCTGGCAGTGGGATTAGAACCGAAAGCTCTTGGATTACAGATGAACAGGGTATCAACGCGGACACTGTTGGAGAAAATAAAATGATGGCACTAATTATAACCACCCCTTTAATCTTATTGACTGTCATATTATTCAACCGGTTACTATATAATGAATACATCTGATCAAAAAGTTGGTGCTGTCTTGGTCATTGGTGGTGGTATAGGGGGGGTCCAGGCATCTCTGGACCTTGCCGATTCTGGATTCAAAGTGTATTTGCTTGAAAAGTCCCCAAGCATTGGTGGTGTGATGGCACAACTTGATAAAACATTCCCAACCAATGATTGTTCAATGTGTATATTAGCGCCAAAACTTGTCAGTGCGGGCAGACATCCGAATATTGAATTAATAACCTATGCTGAACTTGAAAGTATCCAGGGCGAACCTGGTGAGTTCACGGTTCGTATTCTAAGAAAATCGCCATTTGTTGATTGGGATAAATGTAATGGGTGTGGTGTATGCTGGGGAAAGTGTCCAATAAATACTCATTCTGATTTTGAATGTGGCCTGGGAAAGAGAAAGGCGATATATGTTCCGTTCCCACAGGCAGTCCCGAATAAAGCAGTTATTGATAAGGAACACTGCACATATTTCGTAAAGGGTGGTAAATGTCGGGTGTGTCAGATTCTTTGTCCAGCAAAGGCAGTAGATTTCAATATGCCTGATAAGATGATTGATATAAGTGTAGGTAGCATAATAATAAGTAGTGGCTTAAAAACTTTTGATCCTCATTTGAAAACAGTTTTTGGTTATGGTAAATATGCAAATGTAATAAAATCTATTGAGCTGGAAAGAATCTTGAACGCCTCGGGTCCGTTCCAGGGGCATCTTGTAAGACCTTCAGACCGAAAGGAACCACAAAAACTGGCATTTATTCAATGTGTTGGTTCCAGGGATATAAAATCAGGTAATGCATATTGCTCATCAGTTTGCTGTGTATATGCAATAAAAGAGGCAATTCTAATGAAGGAGCATAATCGGTCACTTGATTGCACGATATTTTATATGGATATGAGAACATTTGGAAAGGGGTTTGAAGCATACTACAAAAGGGCAAAAGAAAAATATGGAATAAAATTTAAGCGGGCAATGGTTGGAGAAATCACTGAGTTGTCCGAGAGCAAGAATTTATTGGTCAAATATGAAGATGAGGACGGCAATCTCAATAGAGAAAATTTTGATATGGTTATTCTGTCTGTTGGACTGAGACCCGATGAAAACGCAAAAAAACTTGCTGAAATTTTGAATTTAGAATTATCCGAATTCAATTTTGTAAAATCTATTCCTTTTTCGCCGATTGAGACAGCCCAACCAGGTATATTTGTATGCGGAACCGCTTCGTCACCCAAAGATATTCCAGAAACAGTTACCGAAGCGAGCGCTGCGGCGCAGAAGGCGATTGAATTGATAAAAGAAGAAAGGCATAAACTTACGAGAAAGGTTGAATATCCTGGCGAGATTGATGTTTCGGGTGAACAACCCCGTATAGGTGTCTTTGTCTGTCATTGTGGCATAAATATTGCTGGAACAGTAAAGATAATGGAAGTTGTTGAATATGCAAAAACATTACCGAATGTTGTATATGCAGAAAATAATCTTTATTCCTGTTCTGATGATTCCCAGCAACATATAAAAGAGATGGTTGAAAAACATAAACTGAACAGGGTTGTAGTGGCTGCATGCACACCAAGAACTCACGAACCTTTATTCCAGGAGACGATAAGAGAAAAAGGATTGAATAAATTTTTATTAGAATTTACAAATATACGAGACCAGTGCTCCTGGGTTCATTCGCAGGAACCAGAACAAGCCACTGAAAAGGCAAAAGACCTTGTTAGAATGGCGTGCGCGAGGGCAAGCCATTTGGAAGCGTTGCCAACGATTACTATTCCGGTTACACAGAGTGGGCTTATTATCGGCGGTGGTATCAGTGGAATGAATGCAGCACTGAGCCTTGCAAATCAGGGATACAAGGTTTATCTTGTGGAAAAACAGGGAGAGCTTGGTGGAAATGCCCGGCATCTAATCTACACAATTGATGGCAGGAATATAAAAGAATATTTGGATTCACTGATACAAAAAGTGGAGACACATCCTGATATCACGGTTCATAAGAACAGCAATATTGAATCAGTAAACGGATATATTGGTAATTTTCAGACGAGAGTAAAGAAGCAAGAAGCAGGAAATAAGAAGCAGGAAATAATTGAGATTGAACACGGCGTGATAATCATTGCAACCGGGGCTACAGAATACAAACCAGTTGAATATCATTATGGTAAGGATCCGAGAATAATTACTCAGAGAGAACTTGAAAAATTTCTATTTGACCATCAAACTATCACACCATCAGACTATAAGACGGTTGTCATGATTCAATGCGTTGGTTCACGCGATAACGAAAGAAAATATTGCAGTCGCATCTGTTGTTCTGAGGCGATAAAAAATTCCTTGCTTATTAAACAGAAGAATCCTGAAACCGAAGCCATTATATTTTATAAAGATATGAGGACGTATGGACTTAATGAGATATTCTATCAAAAGGCAAGGGATGCTGGTGTTGTATTCATAAGATATGATGACGAGTTTAAACCTGAGATTTCTTCTCATAATGGTAAGCTTGTTGTTAAGGCAAGAGAGCCGATACTGAATGAGGAAATTGAATTACCAGCAGATCTCGTTGTTCTGTCTGCAGGAACTGTTCCGAATGAATCAAACAGGGAGATCGCCCAGTTGCTAAAAGTGCCTTTGAATGAAGATGGATTTTTTCTTGAGGCGCATATGAAACTTCGTCCGGTTGACTTTGCTACAGATGGAATATTTATTTGTGGTATGGCGCATTCACCAAAGACAATTGATGAGTCCATTGTTCAGGCTCAGGCAGCAGCATCAAGGGCAGGGATAGTTCTTTCAAAAGACACAATTGAAGTCCTGCCAGCAGTTGCCAAAGTGGATGCGGAAAAATGCATTGGTTGTGGAATTTGCGAGACGTTATGTGCTTATCAGGCACACGAGTTAAAAAAGACTGATAAGGGTTATCGTTCAGAAGTCATTTCCGCTTATTGTAAGGGCTGTGGTAGTTGTGCAGCGTCCTGCCCCCAGCATGCGATACTGATGAAACATTTCACAAATGACCAGATAATGGCAATGGTGGAAGCAGTATGAATACTACGACGCAGGATTGCATCGCTCGCAGGATCGTCCTGACAGGGAAGTCAAGACTCGCAGGATTATCCGCCACGAAGATTGGCGGATTTGCAGGAGATGCTTTTGCAGGTCGCAGGCGATACTGCAAATTGAATCACACTGCGAATCCCGATTTTATTATTGAGATAGATGCTCCGAATAGTGCATCTTTTTAGGAGTTTCAATGTCTGATTTTCAACCACGGATTCTTGGGTTTTTATGCAACTGGTGTTCTTATGCAGGTGCCGACCTTGCGGGTGTATCAAGAATTCAGTATCGCCCGAATATCAGAGTGATAAGAGTGATGTGTTCGGGTAGGGTTGATCCAGTTTTCATAGTTAATGCTTTTTTGAGAAAAATTGATGGTGTTATGGTACTGGGTTGTCATTTTGGCGATTGCCATTATCTGAACGGCAATTATAATGCTGAAAAAAGGATTGTTGCTGCACAAGAGCTTTTGGCTTTTACCGAAATTGCAAAGGATAGACTATACTTAGATTGGGTATCTGCAGCAGAAGGCGAAAGGTTTGCAAATCTCGCAAACACATTCGTAAACAAAATTAGGGACATCGGTCCGATAACTATCTCAGAGCAGACCGAAGCAATGCTTTTATCGGTCAGAGATGTGCTCCAGAGTGAACTATTTAGACACCTGACTGGTGTGGAGTACCAGATAACCGAGAGAGAGAATGCCTATGGTGAGAAGATTCCGGCTGAGGATTTCAAGAAGAAGTTAGGTGGAATACTTTACCAAGAGTATATTAGGGCACGCATATGTCGCTTACTGAAGAGCAACTATTATACAGTACCTGAAATTGCTCGAATTCTCAATATCGCGCCGGACCTTGCATTTGAAAGTGTCTGTTCATTGCAGGAAAAAGGTAGTGTTTCAATGATAGAAATAAGAAATGAATATCCGATATATGGAGCTAACAAATCATAATCCAAGAGTTAATAAAGATTTATGGGTTGAGGTTGGGATGCGGCTCTTTTTGAACCACTTAACCAATTACCATTTAACCAAAATATACCAGTTTATCAGCCCCAATCAAGCAACTATTCCCGGACATTTTGAAGGATACATATATGAATAAGATTGGTGCAGTCATGGTCGTGGGTGGCGGTATCGGCGGTATCCAGGCATCTCTTGACCTGGCGAATTCTGGGTTCAAAGTCTATTTACTGGAGTCCGCCCCGGCAATAGGCGGAATAATGGCAATGCTTGATAAGACATTTCCGACAAATGATTGTTCAATGTGCATAATGGCACCTAAACTTGTTGAATGTGCACGCCATCTCAATATAAAAATTATTCCCGACGCAAGAATTGAAAGGCTTAGCGGTGGAGCGGGAAATTTTATTGTCAGGGTGCGGAAGAAAGCAAGATATGTAGATACTACAAAGTGCACAGGCTGTGGTGAATGCCGGAAACACTGTCCGATTGAAATCGCTGATAGATTTAATCAGGGATTGACAAAGAGAAAGAGTATTTATATTGACTATCCACAGGCTGTCCCCGCAGTATACGCGATTGATAAGAACAATTGTCTTGGATGTGGGGTATGTGAAAAGATATGTCTTGCTGGTGCAGTTAAATATAAAGATAGTGACACAATAGAGGACCTGAATGTTGGTTCAATAATTCTTTCTTCTGGTTCAGACGCATTTTACCCGAAGGGTTATACAAATTTTGGTTATGGTATTTATAAGAATGTTGTTACAAGCCTTGAATTTGAGCGTATTCTATCTGCTTCAGGCCCGTTTTCCGGGCATTTGCTCAGACCTTATGAAGGAAAGGCGCCAAAGAGGATTGCCTTTATTCAGTGTGTTGGTTCAAGAGACCCGCAAGCAGGGAAGGGATATTGTTCTTCAGTTTGCTGCACCTATGCGATAAAAGAAGCAATAATTGCAAAAGAGCACTCAAAGAATGGACTTGAAGCTACGATATTCTTTATGGATATCAGGACATTTGGTAAGGGCTTCGAAGATTATTATAATCGTGCCAAGAATGAATACGGTGTAAGATTTGTTCGTGCTGGTGTATCCAAAATAGAAGAGGTTCCTGAGACGAATAACCTCATAGTGCATTACGAAGATGAAGAAGGCAAGATTATAGAAGAAGAATTTGACATGGTGATACTCTCTGTTGGTCTTGTCCCGAAGCAGGATACTGCTCAAATGGCAAGATGCTTGCGGCTTAAGCTGAATACTTATGATTTCTGTAAGACCTCTGAATTTATTCCAGTTGACACGATACATGACGGAATATTCGTTTGTGGTGCATTTGCGGGTCCCAAAGACATTCCTGAAACTGTTGCCCAGGCTTCTGCTGCTGCAGGTAGGGCAATGGCTTTGTTGTCTGAATCCCGGGGTAGTTTAATTGTCAGGAAAGAATATCCTCAGGAATTAGATGTATTAAATGAGAAGCCACGCATAGGAGTTTTTGTTTGCCACTGCGGAATAAATATTGGTGGGTACGTAAATGTGCCTGAGGTTGTAGAATACACAAAACAATTGCCAGATGTAGTATTTGCAGATAACAATCTTTATACCTGTTCCCAGGATACGCAGAAGAGAATAATTGAAAAAATCAGAGAGCATAACCTGAACCGGATTGTTGTTGCTTCGTGCACTCCGAGAACCCATGAGCCACTTTTCAGAGAGACCATTCGTGAGGCAGGTTTGAACCAGTATCTATTTGAGATGGCAAATATCCGCGACCAATGCAGTTGGATTCATATGAATGAACCACAACCTGCAACTCAAAAAGCAAAGGATTTGGTGAAGATGGCGGTCTCAAAGGCAAGGTTACTTATGCCTTTGAAAAGGGTTGAAATTGATGTAATTCAGAAAGCGCTTGTTGTTGGTGGTGGTATTGCAGGTATGAGTTCTGCACTTCTGCTTGCGGAACAGGGATTTGAAGTTGTTCTTGTTGAGAAGGAAAAAGAACTTGGTGGTAATCTACGACATATACACCGGACATTAGAAGACAGAGATGTACAGGATTTTTTGAAGAAGACGGTTGAAGCAGTAAGCAAAAGTAAATTGATAAAGGTGTACACAAATGCTCGGATTGAAGATATAACAGGCTTTGTGGGGAATTACAAAACACGTATTAAAATTGGGGGGTTGGAGGCGGAAAGTGAGAAACTGGAACAAAAGCAAGTGGAAATTGAACATGGGGTAGTCATTGTTGCAACCGGGGCTCAAGAATACAAACCCACAGAATATCTCTATGGTAAGGACCGACGGATAATCACCCAGAAAGAACTTGAAAGAGTTATTTTTGACGATCAGACCATCAGACTGTCAAACTATGAGACTGTTGTCATGATTCAATGCGTCGGTTCGCGCGATAACGAAAGAAAATATTGCAGTCGTATATGCTGTTCTCAGGCAATAAAGAATGCCTTAAATCTTCTTGAAATAAACCCTGATACGAACATCTATATTATTTACAAAGATATCCGTACCTATGGATTCAAAGAAGAATTATACCGCGAGGCAAGAGGAAAAGGTATTGTCTTTATTAGATATGATGATACAAGAAAGCCAGAACTAAAAAACGAAAATGGAAAATTTAAAATAAAGGTCTTTGAACCGATTTTGAAAGAAGATTTGATAATAGATGCTGACTTGATTGTTCTTTCTTCTGGTATTATTGCAGATCCGAACAATAAAACCCTCGCAAAAATGCTAAAAGTTCCTTTGAATAGTGATGGTTTCTTCCTTGAAGCCCATGTTAAGCTAAGACCGGTTGACTTTGCAACCGAAGGTGTATTCGTAGCAGGAATGGCGCATAGTCCGATGACTATCGCTGAATCTATTACACAGGGACAGGCAGCAGCAGCACGTGCTACAACTATTTTAGCAAACAAAAAATATTATGCGGAAGCAACTGTTTCTTCAGTTAATGAAGAACTATGCGCAGGTTGCGGTATGTGTGGGGCATTGTGTCCTTACGAGGCAATAATATATAAAGAAAAAGATGGCAAGAAAATTTCCAGTGTTAATGAGGCATTGTGTAAGGGCTGTGGGACCTGCGTTGCTGCTTGTCCTTCTGGTGCAATAGTTCAGTATGGTTTTACAAAAAAACAGATAATCGCAATGGTGGAAGCAATATGAATATGAATTCCAGATTCCATACTCATCAGAAATACTCAAAGATCAGAAATTGGAATTGGTTTGGTCATCGGTGGTTCGGATTTAGTACTTGATTTTGCGGAGTATTGATGTCTAATTTCAAACCCAAAATAATCGTCTTCTGCTGCAACTGGTGTTCTTATGCGGGTGCTGACCTTGCAGGGGTATCAAGGCTACAAATGAACCCCAATTTTCGGGTAATAAGGACTATGTGTTCAGGAAGGATAGAACCAGAGTTTATATTAACTGCATTCACAAAAGGGGTAGATGGTGTATTAATCACTGGATGCCATCCTGGTGACTGTCATTATATTTCAGGTAATTATAAAACCTTGAGGCGGTATAATGCATTAAAATTACTCTTAAAAGAAATGGGTATTGATGATAGACGCCTTAAATTAGAATGGATTTCTGCAGGGGAGGGGGCAAGATTTCAGGAGGTTATAAATAACTTCATAAAAACTATTTCCGAACTTGGACCCAAAGATTAAATAGCATTTTTCCCTTACCTCTAATAGTTTTAGTATGTATCAAAAAAGGAATTGAAGTTCTCTGAATTAAATAACGGAAAACGAGTTTTACAAAAAGGGCGGAAAGATGATAGATTGATTATTTGAGGATTTCTTTCAGATTTTCCATATTTTCATAATCAGTAAGGTCAAGCTTTAAAGGAGTGATTGAGACATAGTTATTATCAACTGCCTCAAAATCAGTATCAGTATCAACATGATAGTCAAGAACCCCATCAATTACACTATACATTACACCATTCTGTTCCAGATCTCTTAAAACTTTGTCCCTGTATATTCTTCTGCCCATTTTTGTTATTTTTTCGCCTTTAATCTCTTTTTCTGGAATGTTTACATTAAGAATGAAATTATTAATATGCTTATAAAGTAGCCGTTGTATTAAATTTATTGAATATTTGACCGCACCTTCAAAATTGCTATAAGTCTCACCTGAAAGTGAAAGTGCAATCGCTTTTTTTATTCCAAGTGTGCCAGCCTGGAGTGCAGCCGCAACCGTCCCGGAATAGAATACATCGCTCCCCATATTGGGTCCATGATTTATGCCGGAGACCACTATCTCTATTTCTTTATTACGAACAAGGTCATGATACGCAAGTAACACACAGTCGGTTGGTGTCCCATCAATGATAAAAAAGTCGTTCTTTAATTTTTCGACCCTTATCGGCCGGCGCAGGGTCAAAGAATGGCTTGAACCACTCTGTTGGAATCTGGGTGCAGCAACAAAAATTTCAAATTTTTTATTCTTCAATTCTTTATAGAGTGCCTGCAATCCCGCTGCGTCATAGCCATCATCATTTGTTAATAATACTAACCCCATAAGAACCTCACCGCCATATTTATAAATCTTATCGTATCAAGAACGGGCATTATATAACTCCTTTCGCTATTATAAAGCGTTGCTATTGGCACGCAACCAACCCGATATCCGTTTTTTATTGTTTTATAAATAAGCTCAGACTCAGTCTGAAAATTTTTTGTTTTCAATTGAATTTTATCAAAAATTTTTAAATCAATCAATCTAAATCCAGATTGCACATCAGGTATATATTTTTTGCTCAACAAAGAGATTACCAATGATGTGGTCCGATTCACAATTCGTCTTATAAGAGGCATATCAGGTGAGTTTTTTAGTCGCATGCCGATAATAAGGTCATACTCATTTTCAATTTTTAAAAAGTTTGGTATATCAGCAATTCTATGCTGTCCGTCCGCATCAATGGTAAATACCTTGTTGATACCCTTGGATATCGCCCTTTTAAATCCTTTATCCAGTGATGCACCTTTTCCAGTATTTTTTTCGTTCCTTAAAACATCAACTTTGTACTCAAGAGCAGTATTTCCGGTTCGGTCTTTCGAACCATCATCAATAACAATTATTGCTTCCCGGTCAAAACCATAATCAACTAATGATTTTATTATTGCGCCAATAGTTTTTTCAGCATTATATGCAGGTATCACAATTCCAATGCGAGCCATAGACGAATAATTTTATGCCTATTAGGGATAAAGTCAAGTATCATCAACTTATCGCGCTAATACCGCAGTCTTTTTTGCCTTTGTGATGTTATTAAGATAGTGATATTCAAGATAGACAATATACATTCCTGTTGGTGCATTGCCCTTTACCGTCTTGCCATTCCAAAATAAAGTTCCTTTATCAGAATCAATGGGCATTTTTTTGCATAAGTCGCAGATTTTAATTCCTCGTGAATCATAAATTGATATTGTAAGTTCACCACCGGGTTGAGGTAATCGATAATCGATTTGAAGTTCATCATTATAACCATCACCGTCAGGCGTAAATATTGCGGGTGTAAGGCATAGTTCACCAACTTTGCCGAGGACGAGCAATTTTTTAAAGGCGGTGTTATTGTTTAAATTTTTATCTTCGGCAAATTCTATTTTAAATCCAAGATTGTGTTCTCCCTGATATGGTTTCACATATTCATGATATAGAAAGGTTGTATCAAATGCACCGACTGGTTCGCCGGTAATATTCCAAAGTAATTCAGAATTTTCAAGAATTTTGTCATTATTTTTGTCATCAAAGATTAATAGACTATAATCAATTGAAGACCTTATTCCTGAGTTTATTATTCCAATGCTTATTTTAACATCTTCGCCTGCCTCTACTTTCGCGGGTATAAATGAAATCAAATCGGCACCAAGTCCAAGGTCAAATGCATCAGTTACACTATTTGTATAACCGGGTGTGCAACCAGAGGCACTAATACTGGGATGCCAGTTTGTAATTGTGTCGGGTAAGCTATAATCAATTCTTTCCCAGGAAATGCCATCCCCGGGATTTTTAGGAAAATTATCTCCAATGTATGGTGTCCCAAAGCTCGTGGTACAGGCAGCACTGATTGAAAAAACAATTATCGGGTCATTCGTTGCGAGCCCATCGCCAATTGATGTATCATCTGTTGTTAATATCAGAATTCCCGGAGGTATATTATATGGCTGACAATTTATGGAATCCGGAACAATATATTCACGGTCAAGTATCAAAGCATAAGAATAGGGATAAATAATGGTAGAATGAATACGGACAGCAGGGTATTTTATTAAGATTGATTCATTTTCCCATGCACATATTTCATCCGGGTTTGCATCAAAATCAGAAACAAGGTAGCCGTTCAAATCAATCGTATCGGAACTTTGATTGTAAATTTCCACAAATTCATTTCTGTCTCCGTAGGGATTTTCCGGTCCTTTTACATTGGACATTACTTCAGTTATAATTAGTCGTGAGTTGCTTATTAGTATAAAGAGAATTACCATAACATATATTACAAATTTTATTTATAGTGTCAAGTATTGTTTATAAATCTTGACCCTGTTGACTTTTGTTCTATTCTGGTTATATTTTTATGTGAAAGTTTTCGCAATCATTGTTGGTGCTGGAAAAGGAAAACGTTTTGGCGGACCGAAGCAGTTTTTCGATGTTTTGGGCAAGCCACTTATTGTTCATACTGCTGAATGTTTTGAAAAAAACAGATCTGTGGATAAGATAATAGTTGTTGTTCCCAAAAATATGATAAAAAAGATAGAAAGAGTTATGAACAATTTCGGATTAAAAAAAATTCAGAAGGTTGTTTCTGGGGGCAAAAGAAGGCAGGATTCGGTTTTAAATGGTGTCAAGACTATTAAAGATGAACATGGAATAGTAATAATCCATGATGCGGTGAGACCATTTATTACTCAGAGATTAATAAATCGCGGGATAAAATTATGCAAGAAATATAAGTCGGTCATATTCGGAACACCGGTCTTTGACACATTGAAACTTGTCAAAGGAAATAAAGTAGTTTATACGGTCCCGCGAATATCACCATATGCGATTCAGACTCCCCAATTTTTTGACATCAAATATTTAAGAGAGGCTTACAAAAAAGTCAATTTCAAAAATGAATTTACTGACGAGGCAGGTATCATTGAGAATGCGGGAATGGGTGTATTTGTCTTTAAGGGCGAGCCGAACAATATCAAGATAACAACAAAAAAAGATTTAAGATTCTTAAAAATAAAAAAATAAATTATGAGAAAAGTAATAATATTTGGCTCTACTGGTTCAATTGGATTGAACACAATTAAAGTTTTAAAAAAATTAAAGAAATATAAAATTGTTGGTTTAGCAACTTATTCAAATTACAAACTTTTGCACAAGCAGATAAATGCATTAAGACCCCAATATGCTGTTCTGGTTGATAAACGATACTACACTGGACTAAAACAATTTTACAAAAAAAAGAATATTCTGTTCGGTGAAGATGGATTATATGAAATGATAGAAAAATCTTATGCTGATATACTTGTTGCGGCATTTTCAAGTGCAATTGGCATATATGCAATTCTTGCCGCAATTAAGAAAGCTATGAGAATATGCCTCGCGACAAAAGAGATACTTGTAAGTTTTGGTGAAGTTGTAATGCGCGAGGTAAAAAAGAGTAATGGAGAATTGATACCAGTGGATAGTGAACATTCAGCGATATACCAGTGCCTTGAAGGTAGAAAACCAGACGAGATTGATAAAATTATCCTCACTGCAAGTGGTGGTCCGTTTTTAAAACGTTCCTTAAAAAATGTTCGTAAATCAGATGTCCTGAAACATCCTGTCTGGAATATGGGTAAAAAAATAACAGTTGATTCGGCAACGATGATGAATAAGGCACTGGAGATTATAGAAGCGCACCATCTTTTTAGTATTCCCCCTGAGAAAATAAAGGTTGTAATACATCCTGAGGCAATCTGTCATTCTTTAGTCCAATTTATTGATGGTACTTTAATCGGTCAATTTTCTCGTCCCGATATGAAATTGCCCATCCAATATGCATTGACCGCCCCCCAGAGAATGCCATCACTTGTAAAATCAATAGCGCTTGATAAAATAAAACAGTTAAATTTTCTCACTCCAGATTATAAGAAATTTCTTGGATTAAATTTAGCCTATGATGCATTAAGGATTGGAAAAAGTATGCCGGCGGTCCTTAATGGTGCGAATGAAGCAGCGGTCAAGGCATTCCTTGATGATAAATTAAAATTTCAGGACATCACCACTATTATTAAAAAAGCAATGTCAGCCCACAATCCTGTGTCAGGAGGTATTGAAGAATACAGGCAGGCTGAGATATGGGCAAAAGAATTTGTTCGCACCGAGATAAAAAAAAGGAGGTAAGGTGTTATTGATCACAGTAATTGCATTTCTCTTTATTCTCGGGTTTTCCATTACTATTCATGAATTTGGTCATTTTATATTTGCCAAAATTTTTCGTATTCCGGTAGAAAAGTTTTCTATTGGTTTTGGCCCGCCGATAATAAAAAAGAAAATCGGTGAAACTGATTTTAGAATTGCATATTTACCTGTTGGTGGTTATGTGAAAATGGCAGGTGAGGAAGATGCTGAAATTCCTTTTTCAAAACAGAATCTTAAATTACCAGAAAATCAAGTTCCGGGCTTTTATGAAGCACCTTTATTCCATCGAATAATGGTTGTCCTTAGCGGTCCTGTGTTTAATATATTTTCTGGAGCATTTGTGTTAATTGTTCTTTATATGTTTTTCGGATTATATGTAAATCCGCATTTGCGAATAAAAGTTGAAGATGGAAGTTATGCAGAAAGATTGGGATTAAAAAATCTTGATTCACTTATTGCTATAAATGGCTTGTCTATAAGTTACTGGGATGAGATAGAAAGAATATTTGAAGCAAAAAAAGACAGTGTTATAAAATTTACAATCAAAAGAGAATTTCAAATATTAGAAATGGATTTAGTTGTGAATCCTGAATCACTTGATTTGAGACCTTTTGTGCCACCAGTAGTTGGCTCTCTTAAAATAGATGGACCAGCACACAAGGCAGGAATGGCAAATAATGACACCATCATAAGTATCGAGGGAGAAAAAATTGAAACCTGGGATGACTTTGTGTCAATAGTCCGCAGGTCTAAGAATGTGTCATTAAATATAACCTGGAAACACAACAATGAATTGAAATCAGCAGTAATAACCCCGCAACCTTATTATGACCCTATATTAAGAGATACGATTGGTCAAATTGGTATTGTTATGTCATTGAAGAAGATCAATATTAAACCGGGTAGGGCAGTGCTAATGGCTATAAATCGCTCAGTAGAATTGATCTATTTGACACTCAAGATCTTTTATCAACTAATAAAAGGCGAAATTTCAAGAAAAGCGCTGGGAGGTCCAATTGCTATTGCCAGGCTTACTGGAGAATCAGCTCGCTGGGGGTTTGAGAATTTATTGAGTTTATTGAGTGTAATATCTATAAACCTTGGGCTTGTAAATCTCTTTCCTATTCCAGCATTAGATGGAGGTCACATAGTCATTGCACTAATCGAAGGTCTCCGAAAGAAACGATTCAGTAAAAGGACAAGATTGGTGATTCAACAAATAGGTTTTGCCATAATCATAATGCTTATTATTTGTATTACACTTAACGACCTTACGAGATGAAGATTCTATTTTATTATCCGGTTTCATCCGCAAAAAGATTTGAACCGCTCATTGCAATTAAGGGAAGTGCATTTTTTCGCAGACCTAATTATGATGCGATACGACTTGCGTATCTATCAAAAAACCATTATTTTTATTATTTTGATGAAAGAACCGAAGAAAGACCCGAAATCACACCAGATTTGATTGTTTTTCCTGTCCCCCTTGCACTGGCATATTATACCCAAACTTTGGCACAACAGTATCAAAAAATAGGTGCCAAGACGGTCGCCTATGGTGTTTATCCATCGTTATTTTTGGCTGAAGCAAAAAAGTATTTTGATGTGGTAGTCAGGGGTGACATAACAGCAGTCTGGGAAAGGATTCTCAACGACTATGAAAATAAAGAAATAGCTGATGTTTATGAGGCAGGGGAGACAAAAGTAAGTTTTAAAACGCAACGTGAGTTTGAGAAAAAATATGGTTTAACGCCGATAATTTCTCAATTAAGAACTTCCTATGGATGCTTCTGTAGCAATGAGTTTAAAGACTATTGCTACGAAAGTGTCATTTATAAAAAAGAGCAATTCTGGAATCCTAAAGAAGTTTACCAAGAGGTGTCGAGAATAGGTCGAAAGATGATATATATAATGGATGATGATTTTTTAAATAATCTTGACTATGCCTGTGAAATTCTCCGTGAATGCTGGCGGTTTAAAAAGATGTGGATATTCCAAACTAGTAGTTTGCTTTTCAAACATCACTGGCTTATTAACTTTTTAAAAGAGCATGGTGCACGCATAATATACCTGAAAGAAGATTGGTTAGCTACTAATCTCGTAAATGATATTTACAGGCGGGAGTTTATAAGGCAAAAGGAATACGAAGTAAATATGATACATGGAAGTAGAATGACCGTTGGCACGAAGATTATTCTTGGTTTTGAAGGCGAAACTGCACAGTTTTTCAGAGATTTCTTAAAATTTTTGATTAATATCAAACTTGATTTTGTGGAAATTGCTGTGCGCACACCGTTGCCTTTTACCGAGACATATAAAAAGCTGGAGAAAAATAAACGAATTAACAAAGATCTTTCTTTATATGACCGATGGATGCCAGTGGTAAGGCTCGATGGAATCGCCCAGAATGAATTGTATAGTTGGCTTGAGTTATTAAGGGATAGTTTTTATTCCTGGGATTCAATCTTACGGCGTTTAATACTTGTGGCACCACAGCTTGGATTTTACAATACTATGTTTTTCTATCTTGTTCCCAATCTTTCTTATCGTGATAATTTTCTTGAAAAAGTAGGTTATCCACCTTAATAATGAATTGCGTTAAAGTTATTTAATTATATCTTGATGTGGTTTTTTTCTGTTAATATAATTTATTATAGAGAAGAGGTACAATGAAGCGGTTTATATTTTTTCTGTCTTTTATAGCGACAGGGGCTTTATCTGCCCAGACAATGATAGTGAGGGTCTATGGCAGATGGGAAGACCTTACTTCCATATCACCAAAATATAATCTTGATATTGCCACAGGAAGAATGAATGAATGGTATGACATCGTTGCAGACTACAATACAGCAGACAGATTCCTGATTCAATTTTATGTGCCCAGAAAGGAAGTTATATGGCTTCCTTAATCCTGCGTCTCGGTGGCGGAACTTATTCACCGAGTCATATGAGTGGATTGAGCGGCTCAAGCATAGACTGGTTCTATAGTTATAACCATTATTTAAACGGTATATCAAATCTTGCATACCTGGCAGAAATCGGTACGGCATTCTATCAATCCATAAATGACCTTGATATAATCTTTCGCGAAAATTTTAAAGCCTTAAAATATCTTGCTCGCTTTACTGATTCTATTGTTTATCTCTGCGAAGGAGTAGTTCCGCCTCCAGTGATATACCCATTAGATACGGTCGGGCAGACTGTGTGTTTATTTAATAATGTTAATGTGATTGCGAATAATATAACGGATACGACATATGCCTTTACGAATCATGCGGTGGGTGAGTATTATTATTATGTTCGTGGTTATAACACAACCTGGGGTTGGGGTGGTTATTCTTGTCTGGAAAAGATTGTAGTGAGCGATGTGGGATTTCCCGAAATAAAGCATAATGATAAAAAAGGGTTTATGTTTTCAGTGTATCCGAATCCTTTCACGAATTACTGCGTGATTAAATTTCAATTTGCCACGCATCCACAATTCGAAATTATTTCTAAATTAGCCAGTATAAAGATTTTTGATAGTCGTGGTCGTTTGGTAAAATCATTTAACCATTTAATCAATTGCTCATTTGACCAAGTTGTGTGGTCTGGTGAAGGTGATTCGGGTCGGCTTTTACCTGTTGGTGTCTATTTTGTGCGGCTGGAGACAGAGAATTTCAAGAAGGTAGAAAAGATCATTATTTTGAGATAGTGTTATTTTATGTCTACCTTTGGTCCAGCCTCTTTAATTTTTTGTTATAAAGTAAAACTTGAAAGGAGAAAATGATGCTGAATCTCATTACATTTATATTTTCTTTTCAGCCCATTAATGTTTATGAATATCAACTTGATAATGGGCTGAAAATTTTGGTATACGAAGACCATTTTGCACCAGTAGTTGCGACTCAAATTCATTATAAGGTAGGTTCATATAATGAATTCCTTGGCTGTACCGGTATTTCCCATTTGTTAGAACACATGGCATTCAGGGGTACTAAAAATTATGGTCCCAAAGAATATGACCGCATCATTGGGGAGGCCGGTGGTG
>FMJZ01014918.1_pt1 | contig 35883 bp, 31 predicted proteins | sample 1987881 | NCBI WGS metagenome assembly FMJZ01 (sample SAMEA4378227, study PRJEB15110) | soil metagenome | biome: soil; feature: Field; material: Soil | place: India | collected 2015-03-11 | depth 0 m
ATGGAGTGCTGAAGCCATGCTTCAGCGGTTCAAACTCAGCCTCCGAAGGAGGCTTTGTTTTGGGTAGCTCGCAACTTCCATCCACAGGGATGTCCCTTTCATCCGCCAACGTCCTGTGCGCAGTGCGCGCCTATATTCAAGAGGAGGGCTCAGGTGGTGTAGCAATGAGAGCGTCCAGCACAGTGCGGTCGTCGGTTTCGGGGTTAAAGGTACGGAGACCTTCTGCCTGAGCCGCCCCTATCAGGCGTGCGTCCGCGCTGACCAGAACGAGGTCATGCCCCAGAAGTCGCAGTTCCGCAGCTTCGTCCAGCGCACAGCGCAGGATGATAGCATCGGTGCTGTTGAGAGAGTATCTCTCGATAAAGCCCCACGATGCTCTGACCTGCTGGTAATCGGGATGTAGTTTCCGAACCGAGGGCCCGTAGATGATTTCTGCTGTAAAGTTAGTTATCGCCTGGTGAAAGAGATGTTTTGTGAGAGCTCCAGAGTTCCTCTTGCGCACGAGGACAGAGATTACTTCACCCACGCTCTCCAAAACGAGCAGTAAGCGCGAGCCGCTCACCTGCGAAAAGAGCAGGTTTATTTGAGGAGAACCCCGCTCAGCCGAGTAGCGCATGACGAGTGCGCTGGCATCTAACCAGAAAAGGTTCATCGTTGCGCCTCACTCTTCGCGCATCTCGATGATGGCTCGACTGAACAGGTTGTCTTCTGGATTGATGCCTGACTCGATCATCATCTGCTGTAGCTGTTCCGCAGGGATAGGTTTCATATCCTCCGGGATGCCCAACTGTTCGAGGAATGAGCGCATGCTCGCAAGCATCCTCTCATTCTCCCGACGCACGCGCTCGTGCCACAGGGCAAGCCGCTCTTCGGGGGTCAGCTCCCTCTCGCTCAGGCTTTCCAGCTGGCGGCGCACCTCTGCCAGCTCCTCCTCCAGCTGGTCGACTTTCGCCCAAAGTTCCCTGACAGTAACGCTCATCGCGTTTAACCTCCGTAGCCCCTCGTTCTCACTCCCTCCGAGCTGATTATACCTGAGCACCTGAGATGGGTCAAACACTTCTATCATACCGCTTACATCACTTGCCATCATACACCGCCAACCTATGTAACATTCTCGACTCACTCCCGCAACCTCGAACTATCCAGAAAAAGGGGGCTCCAGAGATGCTCTGCTCCCCTCAGCAGGAACTATATCACCCACAGCGAAGATATTACAGAGTGGAATCCCGCACGGAGGATGCACTGCACAATGACCCGCGAACAGGCTCAAAAGCGACTGGAAGAACTGCGCCGACTGATTGAACATCACAACTACCTTTACTACGTGCTGGACCAGCCCGAGATTTCCGATGCCGAATACGACGCCCTCATGCGCGAGCTAATCCAGCTGGAAGAGCAGTTTCCCGACCTGCGCACACCCGACTCGCCATCCATGCGCGTCGGAGCGCCGCCACAGGAGGCGTTTGCTACCCACACGCACCGCCAGCCGATGCTCAGCCTAGACAACGCCTTTGATGAAGAGGAACTGCGTGCATTTGACGGGCGCATCAAGCGATTCCTGGCGATGCCGCCCGACCAGCCCATTGAATACGTGGCGGAGCTGAAGATAGACGGTCTGGCAATCTCGCTGACCTATGTGAACGGCGTGTTTGTCACCGGCGCCACGCGCGGCGACGGCTTGCAGGGCGAGGACGTCACCCAGAACCTGCGCACCATCCGCGCTATCCCCCTGCGCCTGCGCCAGCCCACCACCGCGCCCAGCTCGCTGTTTGACGAGCCGACAGTGCCCATCCCTTCCTTTGTGGAGGTGCGCGGCGAGGTGTACCTCACCCACGACGAGTTCCGCCGCATCAACGAGGAGCGCGAGCAGACGGGCGAGCCAACCTTCGCCAACCCGCGCAACGCCGCCGCAGGTTCCGTGCGCCAGCTGGACCCCAGCGTCACCGCCAGGCGCAGACTCAGTCTGTTCGCTTACGGACTGGGCGCAGTGGAAGGGGCAAGCTTCGACACACACTGGCAGATTCTGCAGACGCTGAAAGCGTGGGGCTTTCCGGTCAACCCACATGCACGGTTGTGCTCGAGCATTGAAGAGGTCGCCTCTTTCTGCCGCGAGTGGACCGCCCGCCGACAGGAGCTGAACTACGACGTAGACGGCGTGGTGGTGAAGGTCAACTCCCTGCTTCTACAGCAGGACCTGGGCTACGTTCAGCGCAGTCCGCGCTGGGCAGTCGCTTACAAGTTCCCCGCACAGCAGGCACGCACGCGCATTCTGGACGTGCGCTGGCAGGTAGGGCGCACCGGTGCGCTGACTCCCGTTGCCATCATGGAGCCGGTGGAGGTAGGGGGTGTGACCGTCTCGCGAGCCACTCTGCACAACGAGGACGAAATCGCCCGCAAGGGGGTGATGATTGGTGACGTGGTGATGGTTCAACGCGCGGGCGATGTGATACCCGAAGTGGTGTCGGTGGTGGAGGAGGCGCGCGATGGCGACGAGATACCCATTGTTCGCCCGCAGACCTGCCCCGAATGCGGTGCGCCCGTCGAGAAGCCCGAAGGCGAGGCGGTGGCGCGATGTGTGAACCTCGCCTGTCCTGCGCAGATTGTGGAGCGTATCCGGCATTTCACCTCGCGCAACGCCATGAACATTGAGGGGTTCGGCGACAAGTGGGTTCAGCGGCTGTTCGAAGAGGGCATCATCCACGACCCCGCCGACCTGTATACCCTGAAGAAGGAGCATCTCCTGCCGTTAGAGCGCATGGGCGAGAAGCTGGCGGAGAACCTGCTGAACGCTGTGGAGCGAAGCAAACAGGTTCCCCTGTCCCGCTTCATCTACGCCCTGGGCATTCGACAGGTGGGCGAGCGCGCCGCGCAGTTGCTGGCAGAATATCTGGGCAGTCTGGACGCACTGATGAACGCCACCGAAGAGCAGTTGTTGCAGATACCCGAAATTGGTCCTGCCACCGCCCGAGAGATTGTGGAGTTCTTCCGACGTGAAGAAAACCGCCGGGTGATTCAGAAGATGCTGGACGCTGGCGTCACTCCTATCGCCGAGCGGCAGAAACGCTCCGATGCCTTCGCGGGGTTGACCTTCGTGTTCACCGGTGCGCTCCAGCACTTCACCCGCGAGCAGGCGGAGGCTCTGGTGCGTGAACTGGGAGGCAAAGCATCGGGTAGCGTCAGCAAACAGACCAGCTATGTGGTGGTGGGCGAAAGCCCGGGTTCCAAATACCAGAAGGCATTGCAGCTGGGCGTGCCCGTGCTGACCGAACAGGAGTTCCTGCAGATGGTGGAGGAAGCGCAGAAAGATTCTGATGCCCGCTCCCCTTGACAAATCGCCCAATCTTTGGAATAATATATAGCGGTCAAAGCGCTGCGGGGTCGTTCAGTGGCAGGACGCCTGGCTCTGGACCAGGTAACGGTGGTTCGAATCCATCCCCCGCAGCCAATTTATTTTTCAGGCGCCTATCTCGTTTCTCATCCGCTCATACCATGCCCTTAGGGACGAGCGCACGAAGTATAATCTCGTCAACGCCTCTGCCGTCCGTCCCGGACGCAACGTGCCGAACGACGGTGCACTGTGGATGCAGGAATACTCCATGTTCTGAAACAGGAACAACGCGGGTTTAGACACCGCTGCCGCCAGCCGTTTCCCATCGGGGGCAACAATCGCCATCCAGCCTTCCGCCACCACATCGGTGGGCGTTGCCTTGAAGTTCGCCACAAAAGGAATCTCCGTGCCGGGTGGTGCTCCTTCCACACTGTAGAGCTGTATCGTGGGGCGTTCGCTGAATACGCGGGGCAGGTCTACCAGACGCCGGAAATCCCCATTCACCCTCACCCAGTGGCGCAAACACTCATTGTCCCGCAATACGCTGGAGCCGCAATTGAAACAGTTGAACGCCATACCCCGCAACCATACACGGTCGCTGCAATTGGTCAGCGTGCTGACGGCATCTACATAGTCCTCATATGGTGTGATGAGCAGGCGGTAGCGCAGCTCGCCCGGCATCTCGCCAGTGCTTTCCCACGCGCCATCGCCAGTTTGCCTCCACTGCGGTTTGATGTCGCCAAACCATACTGCCCGCGCCGCGTCACCAATGGCTTCAGGAAAACCCAGGACAAAGCGGTCCCCGGGGAAGGCGGGCACGTTCGATAAAACCGCCGCCATCTGTCCCTGTACTGCTTCTACCCGGATCCGCGCCATCAGCGCACCTCCTTCGCACAGCGAAACCCGTACATATCGCTCCGATTGGTGCGCCAGCTGCTCATTGTGCGTGATGCCACCCGCAGGTTCAAAGGGCTCTTCGTTAACCAGCAACCACCCTTCAGCACTCCCACTGCAGGGCTGAGCCGGTCTGCACACCACTCGGCAACGTTGCCCACCATATCCATCACACCATAAGGGCTGATGCCTCTGGGAAAGGAACCAACGGGAGCGGTATTGGACATACCATCGCGCGGTTGGCGATTCCAGCAACAGGCATCGGAGTCAAAGCGGTTGCCCCATGGATAGAGACGTCCGTCGGTGCCGCGAGCCGCCTTTTCCCATTCGGCTTCGGTGGGCAAACGCGCGCCAAGCCACCTCGCATACGCCTCTGCATCCTCCTGGCTGACGAAAGTCACAGGATGATCCAGCAGGTCGGCAGGAGGAGCGTTACCTCGCCAGTGCAGAGGAGGCGTGTGACCCGTAGATTTGCAGAACTCGGCATACTCCCGATTGGTCACGGGATACTTCTGGATGGCAAAAGCTGGCACATACACCACCCGGCGCGGCTGTTCCCCGCTGAGCCACGAGGGATGATGCCCGTACTGCTTCGCCAGCCGGCTCGCTTCTTCCGGGGAAGTGCCCATCACAAACTCCCCGGCGGGGATGACAATCCACTCATTGTCCGCCATAGTCGAGCTCCTACAGCAGTTTTCCTGCCATCTTCTCTATCTCGTCGAACCGCTCATCCGCCAGATACGCGCCGTAATGCACCAGTCCGCGTTCGGGGATATGCTGCCACGCCGCCCAGGGCGAGTGCTTGCGCCATCCTTTGACCTGTGCGCTGACCAGCGCGCGCTCGGCGCGGATGAACGCTTCCAGTTTCGCTTCACTCCAGCGCGGCATCGCCTTCGCTACCTTTGCGAGACGGTCGGCGATAAGTTCGGCGTATCGCTTACCTAACTCGGGGGAAGATCCCTTCTCAATAGCATCACTGGCGCCGTACTCCGGGTCGGTGCGAATGCGCCGGATATCCACCAGGTCGGGCAGAAGATACATCATCAGCGAAGTCTCGCCGACACCGGCGTGGTCACCCAGATAACCCACATCCTGCGCCAGCCAGTACTCCGGTGTGCCCAGCACGGGTATCTGCAGTCGCTCCGACATGCGGGCGGCGGTCTCGCGCACCACAATTTGCTGATTGTGCCCGTAGTGTCCGGTCAGGATAATAATCGCGCGGAAGCCCTGCCGATGAAACTCATAGCATAGTTTCTCTAACCACGGGCGCAGCAGGTAGTTGTCCCAGGTCATCTCGGGCTCCATCACCACCGTGGCGGGCTTGTCCAGACCGCCCATCCCACCGTACATCGGCGGATGCACCACGCCACCACCTGCTTTTCGCGCCGCCAGCACACACAGCGCATGTGCCTTCAGCGCATCCAGCCCGAGGCAGTTATGCTCGCCATGCCACTCCACCGTGCCCAGCGGCAAAAATACTACCGGCAGAGCGTCTACCGCAGACCGAAACTCGGCGGGGAGCATCCGCTCCCATTGAACGGTATCTCTGGACATCTTCAGCCTCCTTCCAGTGCCTGCTCCACCATCTGTGCCACGCGGCGAACTATCTCATCCACGATTTTGAGTCCAATTTCGCGGGAAGCATGTTGACGCGGGTCCTGCCCCCACACAGCGTATAGAGGATGCACGGGGTCGTATTGCGTGCCTTCTTTGCGCGGGGTCTCAGGCAGGGTTACCTGCGATGGGTTTCGCCCTGCCGTTAGCAGGTCCATACGCACCCAGCGAGGGTTCAATGCCAGTGCGATGCTGGTCTCATACTTTGCGGCATGGTCCCCGCCAGCCGTATCGCCGGGCAGGGGAGTGGTCACCTCGGGGTCAGAAATAGCGATGAACCGCGTGCGCGGATGCTTTCGGGATGCCTCTTTTGCCAGCCGATGCACCATGGCGACCTGCTCGCCTGCATAGTGCCCTGTGAACATCACTACCACTTTGAAACCACAGCGGGCAAGGTGGTCCAGTGTGGTTTCAATAAGCGGAGTAATCTGCGCCTCCGGAACAATAATCGTCCATTTGTACCCGATGTGACCTCCGCCCGTTCCATAGAAGAAGGCAGGCAATACCGCTCCTCCGGTGCGTTCCGCCATGCGCAGGCAGAGCGCGTGCGCTTTAATCGCGTCAAAACACACCGGCAGGTGCCAGCCGTGATGCTCAAAGGTTCCCAGAGGAACATAGGCGATGGGGGCAGACCTCAAAATCGCCTCCAGCTCGTCGGGATGCATCTGCTCCCACTGCCCGCAGGGCTTGGACATAAAGGTCACCTCCTGGCTATCGCGGGATTCGCCGCACCCGCCGGTGTTCTCCCTACGCCGCGCCGAGCAGAAGGTCTATCACCAGCTGGTCCAGCTTCTCGTAGTTCAGTCCCTTCCTGCCCATTGCCTCGATGTCAAACTGTTTCTGGCGCAAAGCCTGGGCGTTCTGTGGCGAGTAGGTGCTCATCAACCCTTCCAGCTCCTCATCGCGCGGGTGAATCTGCGCCAGCAGTTCCTGAATGGCGGGGTGTTCGTTGAACTGACGCGCCTTTTCCTTCAATATCAGATAGGTGCGCATGCATCCTTTGGCGAACTCCCAAACGCCGTCCTCATCCTCCGTGCGATAGGCATGGGCGTCGAAGTGGCGCGGTCCGTCGTAGCCGTGGTCCTCCAGCAGTTTCACCAGGAAGAACGCGCCCTTGATGTCCTCCGAGCCGAAGCGCAGGTCCTGGTCGTAACGGTTCAGCTTCTGGGCGTTCAGGTCAATATGGAACAGTTTGCCCGCCTCAAGCGCCTGCCCGACGGCGTGGGCAAAGTTCAGACCCGCCATGTGTTCGTGCGCTACCTCTGGGTTCACGCCCACCATGTCGGGGTCGTCCAGGGTGTTGATGAACGCCAGCATCGCGCCGACGTTGGGCAGGAATATGTCGCCGCGCGGCTCGTTGGGCTTGGGTTCCATCGCGAAACGCAGGGAGTACTTGTTGTCCTTCACGTACCCGATCAGGAAGTTGATGCACTCGCGATAGCGTTTGATGGCATCGGTGGGGTCTTTGGAGGCGTCGCACTCGGTGCCCTCTCGCCCGCCCCAGAAGACATAGATCTCTGCGCCCAGCTCCACCGCGAGGTCAATCGCCTGCATGGACTTCTGCAGAGCATAGGCTCGCACCTTGGGGTCGTTGGAGGTGAACGCCCCATCCTTGAAGACGGGATGATAGAACAGGTTGGTCGTGCCCATTACCAGCTTCATGCCGTAGTCATCCAGCGCCTTCTTGAACTCCTTGACGATACGGTCGCGCTCGGCGGGGGATGCATCAATGGGCACGAGGTCGTTGTCGTGCAGGTTCACGCCGTATGCGCCCAGCTCGGAAAGCTTCTGCACGGCGCGGATGGGCGTGACAACATCGCGCACCACATCGCCAAACGGATCGCGTCCCCGGTTGCCCACCGTCCACAGTCCGAAGGTAAACTTATGCTCCTTACGAGGGGTATAAGCGTCCATCAGGGTAGCCTCCTTCCAGAATTGGGTAACAGGTATCTTTTCGTATGGGGGGGAGAAGATTCCTGTGCCCTCAGAAAGGCACAAAAAGCGGGAGCTGCCGACGTCGACAGCCCCCGTCCGAGGTCTAACCCGACTTACAGCCCTTCGTCCAGCGGGTCAGTCAACACGCCGATGCGCCGATAGGCATCCAGCACCATCTGCGTGGTCACGCCAGCCATATCCAGATTAATCGGTTCGCGGTAGTACTTGGCATGTCCATCGCAGAAAACGAAGTTGCGCCCGCCCTGGTGCCTCTGTCCCGCTTTCCAGCGTGTGGTAACGCCGTAGCCGGGAATCGTGTAGTAGACGCTGTAAGGTATCTGTGACCAGGGCATATTGCCCCGCCCGAACTCCGTCAGGAAGAAGACGCTGGCAGGGCGGACAATGGTTGCCAGCGCAAAGCCGACCTGTCCAATCGCGTTCGATACGCGCGGCGCCGAGTTGGACAGGTAGTAGTTCGCCGCGTACGACAGCGGGAACACCTGCGCCATCTCGTAGGTGGTCAGGTCGCGCTCGGAGCCGGGCCAGTTTACCGCCCGCAGCTGGTGGATGTACTCCGGCTTGGAGAAGTTCGGGTGGTCGCTGTCGCTGCGGCACACCAGAAAACTGCCCTTACCGGTGTTCTTGTGATACGGGATGAGCACCAGCGGCCACGACAGGCTCCCTAACCAGTTGTTGGCGGTATCGTATGAGTCGTACCACGTGATTGCCGGGAACCGCTCGTCGTAGTCCTGCAGGTACATCATGAAGGCTGTTCCCAGCTGCTTGCAGTTGGATGCACAAACTGTCTGGCGTGCCTTCTCGCGAGCCTGGGCGAACACGGGGAACAGTATTGCTGCCAGTATCGCGATGATGGCAATCACCACAAGCAGTTCGATGAGGGTGAATGCGCGTTTCATCGGCGAACCTCCTCTTTTTCAGACTATGCGCTACAATGGTAAACCATCAGTGTTAAACCAAGGTTAAAGCATCGCGACCTTACTATCCTTCAGACCACCTCCTTTGCCCCACCGTTCTCACCGCCATTATATCGCCCCCTGCTAAAAATGTCTACTGCTGGTATGGTGTATCCGTCTCCACTCTCTTCTTGCGCAGGATGAGCCACCTATGTAAAAGCAAGATACTCCTTCAACCATTCCAGATGCACGACTGGCACATATTGCGTGCCGATGCGATGGCAGACGCGAATATGGGGGTTACCCGAGAATGCCATTCCCAGCGCAAATGCCACAGCGTCCGGGCATATCAGGCAGATGTCCACACGCTGGAACGCATGGATCCACGGCTTCACACGCTGCCACACTGTCTGCACATAAGGCAACCACTCGCCACTATCGGGAAGTCGCTGGTTGTAATACAACGCAAGGTTAACCGCGCTCTGATGTTCCACGTGGGCACTCAGGTCGGGGAAATGGTGGTCAGAGAGAACGATGTGCAGGATAAGTTGCCTCTGCTTTTCTTCAGGAGGCTTTATCTCTTCCGGTATCTGCTGTAACGGACATTCTTGGTCAGGAGGCTCCAGTACCCGACGCGGCTCTCTTAAGTCCATTACCCGATACGCAGATCCCTGTGGGCTGCTGTGATACAACACCACAGAACGGCGCAGTCCCACCGTCGCACCTAATGCGAACGCCATCGGAAGCACAACCATCGGGCGCAGATGATATACCAGTCCACTATGATAATCGGGATACCAGCGATAAAGGCGTTCGTCTACCTCTTCGTCCCACTCCCGAATCAGCCTCAAAAACTCCTCGTGCCACTTTTCAGGTGCTGAGGTATCGCGTATGGTGGGAGTCATGCGGATGTAGAGCTCCTCTTCCCTTACCGGAGAGACTCTGCCTATCTCCCTGACACTTGATCCCAGCCCTATTTGCTTCACAAAAGCATGATACCTCGCACGAGCGTCCTCCTTTTTGTTCTCTTCAATGAGTAGCAGCGGCACAGAGAGAGACGACGGTTTCCGAAGCCAGCTCGCGACAAGCACCGCCAAGACCAGCGCGATTCCCGCGAGGCGTGTAATCATAGCCCCGGCACTATAACCGGCATCTGAGAACAGATCTGCAACCATCTGTGCTAATCCGAAGATACCGATGGTTAGCAATGTCTCGCGCTCCAGAAGAATGCTCTTAAGTCTATACATCCCTCACAAGCCTCACTCCGAATCGAAGGGGACCAAGCCCTACTCGATGCGCAGAGTATACAGGAAAAACTGCTCGCCACGGGCAGGCACACGCTTTACCCATTCGCCCTCCGGTGACACCACTCCCGACGGTGACGAACAGCGCAGATGCATCGGATAGCAGTTATCTGCGGTAACAATCCAGACCCTTCCTGCCAGGGCACGCAGGCGCAGATTCGACTCGTGGTAACGCCACGCCACCCGCGACCACTCCGAGCCATCTCTCCCGCCGTTTACCGCGTGAAAGATGACCTTCGCTCCCATCATTGCCAGCTGTTGAACCAGATGAACATCGGGCATCGGGGTGCAAGTGGGGTTCGCCCACAGGTCATTGCAGATAAGACCGCCAATGCAAACGCCTTTCAGCGTGAACGTGCGCAGGGGAGCCACAGCATAGTGCGCGATTTCTCCAGATGGCATGCGGTCCACACTGCCACAGCGCAATATTTTGGCGTGGTACCCCAGAAAGTTGCCATGTTCATCGTAAAAGCGTATCTGGTTGTAACACAGCCCGTCGTCTTCGATATAACACGTGCCCAGTGCCAGCGCCAGCCGGACCGCCGATGCCTCTGCGACAACCTGCCGTAAAGCATCTTCAACTTCCTGAGGGTTGAAGTGAGGTGTGTAGCCGCTCAGCGAACCTTCGGGAGTTAACAGCACATCCGCTCCTCTCCTCGCCGCGTACGCGATAGCGCGACGGATGACCGCCAGGTTGCTCCCCACATCGCCTGTCACCGGCATCTGTGCCCCTGCTACACGCAGTTCCATATCTTCCTCAATGCAACGCGCCTCAAAGGCGATTTCGCCCGGCAGCAGAAAACTCCTGCCGTTCCCCAGCATACCAGCCTTCAGGTATAATACCAGAGGGGTCTATAAGGAGCCGGTAGCATGAACCTTTTCGACATCCAGGGGCCAGCCATCTCCGCCGACCAGATTCTGTTCGGCTGGAAGGACACGCCGCGCCTGGTGGCAGTGGAGATGACCGACACCGAAGCCATCCTGCACCAGCGCACGCCTGAAGGCACACGTACCAGCTGGCGTGAACCGTTCACCCCCTGGCTATTAACCACCCAGCAGTACCCCGACATAGACGCTCAGTGGCAACGGCTGGACGGTGAGGGCTACTGCTGGATGGCGAAGTTCGGCTCGTGGACAGAGTACCAGAACGCCCGGATGCGCCTGCGCGATATGCACGTGGAGGTGCTTGCGTTCGCCAGCCCCGAACGGCAGTTCCTCACCCTGTCGGGCTACACGCTGTTCAAAGAGATGAGTTTCGACGACGTGCACCGGATGCAGGTGGACATCGAAACCGCCGGGCTGAGTCCACAGGACCCTGCCAATCGCATCCTGTTGATTGTGCTTCACGACAACCGCGGCTGGAGCGAGATTATCGACGATACCGACGAAGCACGGATGCTACAGCGGTTTGTGCAGCTCCTGCGCGAGCGCGACCCCGACGTGATCGAGGGACACAACCTGTATGGCTTCGACCTGCCCTACCTGATAGAACGCGCCCGAAGACATAACCTCCTGCTGGCGATGGGGCGAAGCGGTCAACCGATGACGATTGGCAGTGAGCGCAACCTGCCCATCGGCGCGATTAACCGACCCTATCGCCCGGTATACATCCCGGGGCGGCACGTGGTGGATACCTACTTCGCCGTGCAACGCTATGACTGGGCAAAGGGCGACCTGCAGAGCTATGGTTTAAAGGAAGTCGCTCGCGCCTATGGCATCGCGGACGAAGAGCGCGTGCTGATAGACCGAACCGCCCTGCACGAGCAGTGGCACGCCGACCCTGAAAAGGTGCGCCAGTACGCCCTGCAGGACGCTCAGGAGACCGCAAAGCTGGCGGAGATTGTACTGCCGACCGAGTTCTATCAGACGCAGATGATACCCGATACCTATCAGCACGTTGCCACCGCAGGCAGCGGTGAGAAGATTAACGCCATCTTTGTTCGGGCATACCTGCACGCAGGCTATGCCATCCCCCGTCCCCAGCCCGCTCGCGATTACCCCGGCGGCTATACAGAGGTGCGACGCACCGGAGTCATCCCGCGCGTGGTGAAGGCGGACGTGGAAAGCCTCTATCCCAGCATCATGCTGGTACACCGCATCGCGCCCGCCTCCGACAGGCTGGGAGTGTTCCTGCCTGCGCTGGAGGAGCTGACCCGTAGGCGTCTGGAGGCAAAAGCGCAACTGCGCCGCGCCGCCGACCCACGTACTCGCGCCTACTGGGACGGCATTCAGGGCTCCTTCAAGGTGCTGATAAACTCCTTCTATGGCTACCTGGGGGCAAATTTCCCCTTCAACGACTTCGACGCCGCCCAGCGAGTGACCGAAGAGGGGCGCAAAATCGCCATGCAGCTGGTGGAAGAGCTGGAGCGAACGGGCAGTAAGGTTATCGAGGTGGACACCGATGGCGTCTATTTCCAGCCCCCGGAGGACGTGCAGGGACAGGAGGCAGAGGAGGCTTACGTCCAGCGCATCGCGGAAACCCTGCCCCCCGGCATCCGCCTCAGCTTTGATGGACGTTACCGGGCGATGATTTCGGTTAAGACCAAGAACTACGCCCTGCTGGACTACGAGGGTAACTGGACGTACAAGGGCGCATCCCTGCGCTCTCGCGCGGACGAACCCTATGGACGCCAGTTTATCGCCGAGGTGTTGCAGAAGCTGGTAGACGGCGACCACGAGGGCATCGCCAGCCTGTACCGCGAAACTATCCTGCGCATCTTGAGAGGGGAGGTGCCCATTCAGGAGCTGGCGCGCCGCGAGCGCGTTACCGAGAAGACCTTCACCAGCGAGAACAAGCGCAAAGCAGCGGAGGCGGTTCGCGGCGTCAGCGTGGGCGACTATGTGAACCTCTACCAGCGCAAGGACGGCTCTCTGGGCATGATTGAGGACTATGCCAACGACGAAGACCGCGAGCACTATGCCAACAAGCTATACCGCTTCGCCCTGCGTCTGCGCGAAGCCATCGGCGAGGACTTTGACCTCCTCTTCCCCCGCCCCGAGGTGATCCTGCGCGAACAGCAACAGCCCAGCCTGTTCTAGACAGATTCTCAATTTTTAGTTTTTTTCTTACAAATGTTGTTTTACCCCGTTTTTGGTACGATTCTTGCTATATAATTAGCTTGGAAAAGAGATTACGAGACAACTTTTTCTTACCGTCTGGACGACAGCGCACTCTGCCCTCCTCTAAAGCTCTGTCCCCTGACGATGGAAAAGGGGTTCCCGATCTTTCTTCCAGCCAATACACCTGAAAGGAGGCACTACCCATGTTCTACCGCAAGTTGATGTTTGTCGTCGTGGTACTGTGTTTTACGGCAAGTGCGTTCGGTCAGCTGTTCAACGGCAATCTGCTTCCCGGGCAAAATGACGGTTCAAATGGCGCAAACGTCTTGCCCAAAACCATCAATCAGATTCAGAACACCGCGGCAGATACTGACGTCGCCCGCAAGTACGTCGGCAATGCAGGCGCCAACGGAGGACCTTTGAGTGCGAACGCTATACTGGACTGTCCCCCTATCGGCAAGATAGGCGACCTTGTGTTCCAGTACGGTGCTTACACCGGAGAGTTCCCGAATAAACCGCAGAACTCAGCGGGCGGAATGCTCATCCGCGGTGGGTTGAAACTGGCGCCAAACATTAAGGTGAAGGCGAACCACACGTTGCGCTACGTGCAGGTTTACCGTGAAACAGGTGGTCTGGGGCGAACCACTATTGACTCCTCGGGAAACCAGCCGCTGTACGCAGACCACACACTTAACGGGTTCACTCCGTTGTTCTTTGACGCACCCGTCGACGGTTTTGACAACGCACAGGTGCCAACCGCCATTGACTTCGAAACCGCGCTTGTGTGCTTCGACAACGACAAGCCCAAGGACCTGTTCGCACTGGGAGTCTTCCAGTGGGGCTACAAGATTGACAAAGCGAACAAAACCATCCTGAACGAATACCTGTTGTTACCGAACTTCCCCACGCCGCTTACGGCATTGCTCAGTAACACATTCAACGCAGAGTTCGGTGCAACGGGAACGCGGGACACAGGATGGACGTTGACCGCTGGCGGATGCCCTGACTGTTTCGAGGTCGTCCCGGAACCCGCCACGCTGTTGCTGTTTGCGCTGGGTGCGGCGCCTGCTGTGCGTGTCGCCCTGCGCTCTCAGAAGAGAAAGGCTTCTGAGGTATCATAATCAGGAAGACGCGATAGAGGAGGCAGACAACCATGCTGGTGCTCCTGCTGATGTTCACACACATACTGGCGGCGCCTCAGGGCGTAACGCCACCAGAGGTGAAAATAGAGGTGCGCGAAGGGGGCGGACGCCAGGCTCCTCCGCATCCGGTTATTATCAGTATCCGCTCCGATGGACTGGTAAAGACCACACGCGGGGAGTTTCGCGTAGCCGCTCAGAAGGTGCACCAGCTGGTTGCTCATCTGGAACGGCTGGGAGCGTTCAACCTGCCTTCGGGTGACCTGCAGGAAGAGGTTATCAAAGCGGGCGAAGCCCCAGCCGGAGTGCGCGGTGGCAGTGGAGTGTACACGCTCTGTCTCACCCGCGGAGATAAGAGCATCAACGTGCGCCTGAACCAGCCCGATTCCTACGCTGAGACCAGGGTAAAAGCAGTGCGTATCTTCCAGAAAGCACTCCACGCCATCCGCAAATTCGCGAAAGAGGTCGAGCAAAAGCACGCCAATCCACCGCGCCAGCAGACCTCATGAACAGGAGGGGGATAGAGGTAGTGCACCCTCAAGGATACCACTCCTCAAACTCTTCGCGGGAGTAGTGTGCGCGATACACCCCCTCCCTCAAAGCGTCCTCATAATCCTTGTGCGCCCAGAACACCTCGCACACGCGCACGTTGCCGTTCTCGTCCAGATAATATAGGATTCGTTCCGCCACACGCCCCGATGGATAGATGAGGCAATCGCTGTTATGTGCGCTGTGCGAGTTCTGGCGGCGCAGTTCGGGGTGGCGCAGGCGTTTCAACCGCTCGTGCAGAACCTGGCGCACCGACGGCTCCGCCGAATCGAGGGCGCGTCTGGCTCGGAGATGCAGGAACAGAGGCGTTGGGCGCTCTGCCTCTATGCGCGAACGGTACGCCTCGTAGAACGCCTCACCCGTCGGCGACAGGTAGGTATAGCCCTCCTCCTCCACCAGCAGGAGGCGTATCTCGTCGGGCAGGGGGCGCAGGCGACGGTCTACCTCTTCGGTGCGACGCAGGTCGGCGCTAATCCACTCGAAAAAGTCGGAATAGGTATCTATCAGGCTGTAGTCCCACCCGATGGGCGTGGGGGGCAGTTCGATAATCTCCCGGAACGCCTCGTGGATGTAGTAGACGGGCACGTCAAAGAGCAGTCCCACCAGCGTGGCGTAGGCGATTTCTGCCTTGAAGCCGCCTGTGGCGTTGATGAGCACCTCGCGCCCGGCGGAGCGTTCCTCGCGAATCAGCGCAACCAGCGAAGCCACCAGCGACCGCAGTCCGCGCATCTTGAAGCGACTCTCACTGTACTGCAGGTCGGCGATTTCGCGCAGGCTGGCGGGATAGCCGTTGTTGCTGTAGTAGATTGCCAGCGTCTGGGCGGCGCGCTTTCCCTCCTCGGTCTGCGAGTGCAGGAACACGATGCGGTCGCCCTCCTGCAGGAGCCTGCTCAGCGAGTTGGTCTCTGCGCTGGCTTTCTCCGGTTCAGTAAAGCGCAGGTAGATCTGCAGGTCGTCCGCCTTGCCAGCCCGCTGGGCGTTGGATAGCAACGACGTGCCTACGGTCGCGATGATGGTGCGCATCAAAAAACTTCTCCAGCGACGATTTTGCCTACATTTCTATCTCCTCTGACCTTTATCCTCTCTGAAAAATCATCCCCTCCGGCGGGGAGGGGATGAAGCCGTCCGCTCGTGCTGCAGGGCGTTACTGGTGCTTGCGCGCACGCCGAAGTGCGGAGATAGCCGGCGCCAGCACTCCTATTCCGAACAGCACCATCGTGCCGGGTTCAGGAATAACCGACTGCGATACGGCGAAGCTGATGTAGGCACGTGCGCCGTACTTGTAGTTCTTGATGCGGGTGCCGTCCAGTTCATACTCGTCGATGGTATCACCTCCGGTGAGCGGGTCCTTGAAGAACAGTTTCTTTTTCGTGCCATCATCGAACCAGCCAACCGCTGTTATCCAGTGCCCGCCATCGTTGCTACCATCCGCTTTCTTGTACTGGATACGCAGTTCCACGTCCTCACCCGCCTCAATCTCCTTCTTCACGAAGTCGAAAGTGTTGGTCCCGTCGAACTGCCCGCCGGTCTTGGTGACAATGACACCATCCAGCTTCAGGTCCTTAATGACCTTCTCCTTGCCGGGTTTGAAATCGCCCGGGTCAATGCCGTCGTCCCACTGCATCGCCGTCTTGAGCTGCCCAATCAGGTCATTCTGCCCGGGCAACTTTCCACCCAGCGCACCCGGATGCCGCTTCTGCAGCCAGTACAGGCTCTGTGCGGCGGAAGTAGGCGCGCACTCATTCTTCTTCTGCTTAATGCCGGGCGTGTCGTAGCGTACTCTTCCGACAATTTGAGCCAGTGGGGACAGTGAACCATTACCCGGGTTCAGCGAAAAGCCGCTTCCTGCGCCATTACCCCCTGCACCGGCATCCTTACCTGCATTGATACCATCCTGCAGGTCGCCAATGTCGTAGAGGGAGAAGGACACCCCCAGATTCGTCTGAAGACTAGTGAAGTCTGATGGGGAGCGTGCGCTCGGGTCGAAGGAGGCGTAAACCGTGTAGGAACCGGCAGACAGGCTGATACTGCTGAGGTCGAAGGTGGAGGAGAACGTCGCCGAATTGCCTCCGAATTCGGTGGACTGTAGCGGTATCTCAGAGTTGAACACCAGCCAGTCGCCGCTATCCAGCCCGTTGTTGTTCCAGTCCACCGCGACGTTCAGATAGCCAACCCCCGACGAGGTGGGAGGTGTTATCTGTACGTCCACAAACCCGACACCGGTGGGATTGCCGTTGATGGCGGTCTCACCGAAACCGACCACCGGGTCACCGCGCGTGTTCGTTACCAGCAACAGCGCGATTGCCATCAACACGCCGAAGGAACCGAAAGTCTTATGTGCCATGAAGGGCACCTCCTTTTATACTCCACTATTACTGCAAGGTTCGTACCAAAAATGCGTTTTTTGCAAGATTTTTTAAAAAATTATTGCTATTTTCATGTCTCCAGAAATAGCCGCATAAGCATTCTCCTCCCTCTCCTGTTGACACCGCAACATCCCTCATGCTATATTACCGCCGGCATAGCATCACAGAAAGGAGAAAGGCGATGCGTCGGGTGTGCATCCTGCTGGTCTGGGTAGGGCTGCTGACCGCCGTCTATGCCTCCGAAGACTACCCGCCAGCCCGATGGGTTCCCGCCTACTCGGGCAACTATACCTCCTCCAACCGACCCAGCACCTACCCCATCTGGTATGTGATTGTGCACGTGGTGCAGGGCTCCTACAATGGATGCATCTCGTGGTTCCAGAACCCCAGCGCGCGCGTCAGCGCCCATTATGTCATCCGCTCCTCCGATGGCGAAGTGACGCAGATGGTGCGCCATAAAGACATCGCCTGGCACGCCGGCAACTGGTGGTATAACTGCCGCTCCATCGGAATCGAACACGAAGGCTGGGTGGACGACCCCAAATGGTTCACCAACGCCATGTACTTCTCCTCCGCCGTGCTGGTGCGACACCTCTGCCGAACCTACGGCATCCCGCGCACCCGCAGCTATATCCTTGGACATGTGGAAGTGCCCGGCGCCACCCACACCGACCCCGGCCCCAACTGGAACTGGGACCTCTATATGCAGATGATTCAGTCCTCTGCCCTGGTGGAAGAGGCATCCATACCGCTCACCCTGCGACCGGGCGAAAGCGCGTCCGCATTGCTCCGCTTCCGCAACACCGGCGACATCACCTGGCAACCCACCGGCGCGAACCCCGTCCGGCTCGGCACGCAAAACCCGCGCGACCGCGCCAGCCCCTTCTTCACCCCGGGCAGCTGGATTTCACCCAACCGACCCGCTCAGGTCTCCGCCGCCACCCCACCGGAGCAAATCGGCGACTTCGCCTTCACCCTCACCGCACCGCGACGCTACGGCATCTACAGCGAAAGCTACCAGCTGGTGCGCGAGGGAGTCACCTGGTTCGGTCCGGTGCTCACCTTCCAGATAAGCGTCGTGCCCTGGGACATCGCCTATGATAACACCAGCGCGAACTTCAGCGTGTGGGGAACCTGGTACACCGGCACCGCCGCGCCCGGCAAATATGGCGCAGACTATCGCTGGACAAGCACCAATCCCCGCAGCACCGCCTATGCCCGCTGGTATCTGGATGTGCCCCTCAGCGGCTACTACGACGTGTACGCCTGGTGGAGCCAGGGTACCAACCGAAGCACCGCCGCACGATACGAAATCGCGCACGCGGACGGAACAAGCGTGAAGGTGGTCAACCAGCAAACGAACGGCGGCCGGTGGAACTGGTTAGGACGTTATCGGTTCGTGCGCGGAACGGGCTTCGTCACCCTGCGCCCCAACGCCCCATCGGGATACGTGGTCATCGCCGACGCGGTGCGCATCGTCGGACCGCTGAACCCCGCAGGACGGTGAGTCATGAGAGCCATCCTTTGCTACATTGCGCTGTCTGCCGTCGCCCTGGGTGCTCACGCTCTCGCCGACGACCTCTCTGCCGACGCACGCCTGCAAAAAGCCGTCAGCCTGCAACTGCACACCGCCCTGCTGGATGAGGTCATGCAGGAGATAAACAGGCAAACCGGCGTCGCCTTCCATATCCACGACAGCCTGAAGGAGGAAAAAGCCACCCTGTTCATATCCGACAAGCCCGCGTGGCAGGTGCTGAACAGGCTGGGCGAGGTGCTTGGCATCCGCTACCAGAAGCACGAGGAAGCCTACCACCTTGTGCCCGACACGGCGCTTCGGCAGATGGAAGCAAGCCTGTTGAGGGCGGAACAGAGCGCCCTGCGCCGCAGTGCCGAACAGATGCTGAAACGGTGGGCGCAGCTGGCGAGGGAGGATTTCACGGTTATCACGGGGCGCGTGCGCCATCTGCAGGCGCAGATGGAGAAACTGCAGAGGGAGAAGCCGCCGGGCTGGCAGGAACGCCGCGCCGCGCTCGCCCAGCAGTGGGATTCGCTTGCACAGGTTGCCCAGCTGCACACCTATCTGGCAGGGCGCGTATACCGGCAAACGCCGCCGAGCGTGTGGGCGCGCCTGTGGCAGGGCGAGACGCTGTGCTTCTCGTACCCGCAGCAGCCCAACACCCTGCCTCTTCCTCCCGACTTCCTGCAGTGGTCAGCGCCATCGCTCGGCTCACAGCCTGTCCAGCTCTACCTGGCAATCCGCCTGGACCTCCAGAGGGCGCAGATGGTCTTCACGCTACTTCCTCTGCAGGAAGACGTACCTCCCACCCCTGATAACATCCTGCAGTTCACCGAAGAAATCCCCGCGGCGACGGATACCTCTCAGCCTCTGCTCACCCGGTGGCAAAAATGGCGCACTCCGCCCGATGCCTTCGACCAGAACCCCGTCCTGCGCCGCGGCAGAGCACCTGATGGACGGCTTCCCACCACGCGCTTCGGAGTGCCAACCGTCGCCGACTGGTTGCAGAGGATTGCCGGGCAGGGCAGGCTACAGGTCGTTGCGGATGCCTTTCGTATGCCCTCACCGCTCAGCACGGTGGGACGCGCCGCCAGCGGCTTCGCCGACTGGTTCAGGGAGTTCGCGCTCAGCCAGCCGGGCTACCTGCGCGTGGAGGGAGACTGGCTCCTGTTCCGGCATGAGCGCTACTGGTGTCTGCGCCAGAGCGAGCCGCCCGAATCACTGGCAAGGGAGATGGAGCGCAAAGCCTCCGAACAGGGCATCTCGCTGGACGACTACGCCGCGTTCGCAAACGCCCTCTCCACCGAGGCACAAACACGCCTTGAGCGCGGCGACTATACCGCCCGATTCGACCTCGCTCCCCTGCAGGCTGGCATACCCGCCCTGCGGTTCTGGGCAAGCCTCAGCGACGGGCAGAAGCAGATCGCCCTCCGCCGACAGCCCGTCCCGTATGCCCAGCTCACCCCTGCCCAGCAGAGGCTGTTCCGTGAGGCGATAGAGGCAAAACTGCCGGCAGACCTCCTCTTCCTGATACTCCCCGCAAGCGATGTCGCCTTCCTGCTGGAACGATGGAGCCTGCCGGCATACACCGCCGCCGCCGAAAATCTCTCCATCACCGCCGAAAGCCCCGAAGAACTGGAACAACAGCGACATCTCCTGCCCCCGACCGCCAGGAGCGAAGAGGCAATGTCCGGGCAGTTTACGTTCTACTTCGGAACCGATACCTTGCGTTCGGTGCAGTATGCGCTTCCATCGCAAAAAGAATCTTTGAAAACAGTTTCTGAGGGAGAAGGAAACGCGGAAACAGGAGCGAACTTTTTTCTCAGGAAACAGATATCTCCCTATTGACAATTTCACTCTTATCCTATATATTTAGAGTAGTGAACAAGAAAACTACAGTAGATTGACTTCAGTTGTATATGCTAACTTTTTCGCACAGTCGCGGTACGACAAAACTTGTGCTACTGGGAGGAGCTCCGTGAACGCGCAAAAACGTTGGCTCTATCTGAGCGCAGTTGCCCTGGCGTTGCTGATGGCGGTGACCGTTGTGGCAGAGAAGGAACAGCAGAAGGCAGTGCCCTACCCGCTGAGCCTCTTTGCCCAAGCAACGCCCGACGACTACATGGGTGAAAAAGACTGCGCCGAATCGGGATGCCATTACCCCCATGCCGATAACTTCAACCGCTCGCCGCACGCGCCCTTTGTGCGCAATCCCAAAATGCCCATCGATAAACAGGGCTGTGAATCGTGCCATGGTCCGGCGAATCCCCACCTGGAAGACCCAACCAAAATCTTCAGCTACAGCCAGTCCAAACCCGCCGATATCGCCGCGATGTGCCTGCGCTGTCATGCCGACACCATGCGCCTTTCGCAGTGGCATCGCACCCAGCATGGCAAGGCGGACGTCGCCTGCACCGCGTGTCATCAGATTCACTGGCAACCGCACAAAGAGCCTCCAGCACGCGGACTGATTAACCTCGGCAGCCTGCGTTCACCTCAGACGGAGAAGGAGCCGCAACCCCGCCGCCTGCTGAAGTTTGACGACCCCATCCTGTGCAGTCAGTGCCACCAGCGTCAGGCGAACGAGTTCCGGCTCAACTTCCACCACCCCGTGCCCGAGCGCAGGCTGGAGTGCAGTGAATGCCACGAGGCGCACCCCAGCAAGGCGGCGCAGAAGCGGTTCCGCCCCATTAAGGAGATGTGCGTCAGCTGCCATCCCGACAAAGCGGGACCCTTCGCCTACGAGCACGACCCCGTGGCTGGCTGGAGCGGCGAAGGATGCACCGAGTGCCACCGGGCGCATGGCTCGCCCAACCCCAAACTGCTCAACGTTTCATCCAGGGGATTGTGCACACAGTGCCACACCGACAAGTCCGCCACGCACTATCCGGGACGCACCTGCTGGATGGCGGGCTGTCATGGTGCGGTGCACGGCTCCAATTCCGACGCATTCCTGCGTCGTCCATAAGACAGGGGGAGGTAAGACGCAATGGACGACCGTTACAATGCTGGATTAGCCGATAGGTTCGCCCGATTACTGATTGTGGGGGCACTGGCATGTGCCTGCCTGGGGTTCACCGCGCCGCTTCAGGCACAGGTCACCCCACCCTCCGAGCAGGAGACACAGGCGCCTCCCGAATCCCCGCAAGCGCCACTGCCACCTCCGCCCAAACCGGTATCCATCGACCTGGGCTGGTCATGGTGGAATGTGGATGGCAACCTTGCCAAGTTTCGACAGTACGCCACCCCGCCAAACAGCAGGTTCCTGCGCGAACTGCGCTACATCTCGCCCTTCTGGCGCACCGGCGATAACCTGCGCCTGCAACTCTGGAGCCCCACCGAAGACGACTACAGGCTGGAAGGCAACCTGTCCTTCGGCTTCGGGGCTACCCGCATCGAGGCATGGACCACCCGCAACCGGTTCATCACGCCGGTGCCCGAAGTCCTGCCCATCAGCGAGCGTAGCGTCACCGAGTCCTTCATCAAACAGTCGATAACCCCGGACTTTGCGGTGTTCGTGCGATACCGCCAGGATGGGCAAAACCACTACCTGCAGACCCCGCGCACGCCCCTGCTGCAAAACACCCGCTACTGGGACGCGGTCGCGGAAGGCAGGTTCGGCAACGGACAGCTCAGCATCGGCTACACCGACTGGCGATACTTTGACCGCACCAATACCTTCCCCGACACCGGCATGGAACGCTGGCACGCACGCTATCTGTGGGAGGTGAACCCCAACCTGACGATAGAGGGGACCCTTGCCCGCATGGAGATACGCCAGCAGAACCGCCCAAGCAGCCAGATGGACACCATCAACCTTGCCAGTGACATCATGCTGAGCAGTGCGACGGAGCTGGCGCTGTCGTTCCAGCAGGACAAAATCAGCCTGCCGGTGGTGCAAAACGCCTACCTGCGCGAGCGCCGAAGCACCAGCGCCCTGCTCATCCATCGCTGGAACCGCTGGAGCCTGCAGATGGGCGTACGCCAGCGTGAAGGGGAGCGCGTGCGTGCCGACCAGAGCTTCGTCGATGTGCCACGCTGGTGGACGGTGGAAGGCAGGCTGTGGGGCAGGCTGAACCGACAGCTGCGCCTGACGGTACGCGGCTGGGATGAACGCCTCAACGACCCACCGGTGTTCGTCGGTACCGACACCCGCTCGCTCTACTGGGACAACAGGCGGTTCGCGCAGGTAAAGGTAGATGGCGGCACCGAGGTGTTCAACGGATACCTTGCCTACACCTACCGGCGGTGGGCGAACGGCGCACGCGCCGTCGCGCTCAACATGAATGGTGTCACCCTGGGCGGCACGTGGACACCCAGCGACAGGCTCAGCCTGTTTGCCGAGTACTCCACCGAGGCATGGACGGCACGCAGTGAGGTCACCCAGCTGCCCACACTGGCTAACTTCGTGCCGAACAGCCGGGTCAGCACAGTGGGGCTGAACTGGAGCATCAACAGTAAGGCTACCCTCAGCCTCAGCTACACAAACTTCGTGACCGATAACGACAATCCCCTCCTGCTGAGGGACGCCAACACCGAAGGGCGGTTCTTTACCGCCAACTTGAACTACCAGCTGCCGTCAGGCTATGAGCTCACGCTGACCATCGCCCCATGGACCTACCACGACAGGGTGGACAGCCTGATGGACTACGACACACATCTGGTGCTTCTATCGTTAAGCGGACGATACTAAGGGAGGGCAAGGACGATGAAAGCCACAAGAAACTGGTTGATGGTGAGCGGAACGCTCGTCGCTGCTGCCGCGATATTCCTGCTGTACGGATGTGGTGGCTCCGAAACCAGGGAGACCACCCTGTCCATCAACGAGACGTTCCGTACCAGCCTGCACGCCACACGACTGGGCAAAGCCACCTGGTACAGCAGAGCAAACGGAGGCTTTGAAAGCCTCACCAACATCCCTATCACCAGCATGACCTGCATGAGGTGTCACCCGGGCACCAAAGCAGACGGAACACCCATTGACCCGGCGACCTACCAGCCCGGCTGCGATGACTGCCACACCAGCCCGGGCTCGCCCGTCAGCGACCAGACATGCCTGAAGTGCCACAGCCGACAGGCGCGAGAGATGCAGTTCTACACCGACGTGCACCGGCAAAAGGGCTTCCGCTGCATGAGCTGCCATACCCTTGAGGACGTGCACGGCGATGGAACACAGTACGCTTCCTGGCTGGACGAGGGAGCCGTGAAGGTCAAGTGCGAACACTGCCACCGCTCGCTTGCCAGCAACACGGCGCACGATATCCACAAAGAGGACGTGGACTGCACAGCCTGCCACACCCAGTCCATCGTCTCCTGCTACAACTGCCACCTGCAGAGCGAGATTCAGGGCGACGTGAAGCGACCGCATACCGTGTTGAAGGATTACATGTTGCTCCTGCGTCGCAAAGGAAGCGGCAAGGTGTATTCCGGCACCATCATGACCCTGAACTACAACGACAAAACCTTCCTGGCGGTGGCACCGTATCGCGCGCACACCATCGCGAAGAACGCGCGCAAGTGCGAAGACTGCCATGACAACGCGGTGATTCGCGAATACAATCAGACGGGCAACATCACCCTCACCCGCTGGGATGGCTCCAAGATTGTGAACACGAAGGGCGTCATCCCGGTGCCGCCCGACTGGCAGACGGCGTTCCAGCTGGACTTCGTGGACTACACGGGTGACCCCGCGTCGCCCACCACAGACCCCACGAAATGGGTGTTCCTGAAATCGGGAGCAGACGGCAAGCAGATGCTCTATGCCGAACCTTTGACCGCCGAGCAGATGCAGAAGATCTCTCGGTCGGTGAGTTCACCCTGACGCAGTATCGTGCATGTCAAAGGAGGTCAAGCATATGCACAAAAAACGCACTCTTTGGCTGGCGGGGCTTTCGCTGGCGCTGGCAGTAGCGGTAATCGCGCTGGAGGGGTGCGGTGGAGGTGGCGGACCGTTGACTCCGCCTCCCGGCGGCACGCCTTCACCCTCTTCGCGCTTCACCGAGCTCCTGCCAGCCGCACAGAAAGACGCCAGCTATGTGGGTTCCGAACAGTGCGCCACCTGCCACGGCGCAGGTAGCCGCCAGACGAGCGTGGAGCCGGTGGCGGTCGCCTGGGCGAAAACCAAGCACGCCTCCGTGAACGTCGGCTGTGAACAGTGCCACGGTCCCGGAAGCAAGCACGTGCAGGCGCCATCGAAAGAGAACATCCTGACCTTCCCGAACGTCGCCAGCTCGGTGGTGTGTGCCCAGTGCCATGGCACCATCGGAGCCGACTACGAGCAGTCAGGTCATGCGGGAGCGGTGGAAGAGGTTATCGAGGAAGCAGAAACCAACCCCAACGTCTACGGTAAAACCTGCTTCCGCTGCCACAGCGCGCCCTTCCGCGCCCAGATGGTGGACAACAAACTCTCCTATGGGCAGTCGCGCGATAGCATTGACGCAGGCATTCAGGCGATGAGCGCGGACGCGATTGTGGAAATCGCTCATGCCACCCACGAAAGCGCATCCTGCGTCTCGTGCCATGACCCGCACCGCCAGACGGGCAACCTGACATGGAAGGGCAAGGAGGTGCAGCTCCGGCGTGCCGTGCTGAACACCGACACCACCGACATCGCACCGGGCGCTCCGGCGAAACAGCACACCACCGCCAACCAAATCTGCGGCTCGTGCCACAACGGACGCGGTGGAAACCCGTCGGACACCGCCCTGAACACTGGAACCGTGCGGGTCAACTTCCACTACAGCAACCAGTACAACATGCTGCTGGGCATCACCGGTGTGGAAGGTCCGTCGGGACCCGTGGTGCGCAACACCGCTCATGCCACCGCTCCGGGACAGTGCAGTCACTGCCATGTGGCGAACGCACGGCATACGTTCACCGTGAGCTACGACACCGGTTGTACGCCGTGCCACACCGCAGCGGACGCAGCGGCGCGTGCTCAGGCGACCAAGAGCCAGATCGAGCAGGCTCTGCTGGCGTTGCGCTCGCGATTGCAGGCATGGTCGCAGCAGACATTCGGTGACCCCGACCTGTGGGACTACACCAGCTACATCCAGGCGCTGGGCAAAACCGCTCCGCCCCAGTCCCAGGTGCCCATCGAGGTCAAGCGAGCACGCCATAACTATCGCTTCGTGCTGAACGACAAGAGCATGGGCATACACAACGCGGCGTACGCTCGCTATCTGATCGAGGTGGCGAACCAGAACCTGGACAACCTGGGGGTTGGCGGCAATTCCCGTGCGGCGAACCTGTCGCCTGCACAGCGGCGTGCCATTCTGGAGTCAGATCTGCAGAGGCAGAGAAAAGCTCTGCTGAAGGGGCTCGAGGAATAGCGAGGTCAACGTTTGGGGCGACCCGGTGGGGTCGCCCCTTATTTTTTACCGAAACAGCCGTTCAATCAATCGCCAGCCTTCGTCCACACGGAACCTGGTTTCCTCTACCGCGCTTTCGTCAAAGGTCAGCGACGCACCGCGCGACAGGTCCTCGCGCGAGTCGTACAGCATGAACGGCACAGCGCCGTTGCGGTGCGTTCGGATGGCGACGGGCGTGGCGTGGTCAGGCAGGACAAGAAGCCGGTAGTCGTGTTCGCGCAAGCCGTCCACCACCTGCGCCACGATATGCTCGTCAATCTGCTCCAGCGCCCACACCTTCGCTTCGGGGTCGCCCTGGTGCCCCGCCTCGTCAGGAGCCTCCACGTGGATAAACACAAAATCGTGCTTCTCCAGCATCCGCAGGGCATACGCGCCAATAGCGCGGTAGTCGGTGTGCAGATAGCCCGTCGCTCCCGGCACATCCGGCACCTCCAGCCCCGCCGCCCGTCCGATGCCTTTCACCAGGTCCACCTCTGCCACCACTGCCCCCGTCACTCCAAAGCGCAGCGCAAACGACGGCAGCTGCGGCGCCCGCCCCTGCCCCCAGGGCCATACCATGTTGGCAGGCGGTTTGCCCTCGTCGCGTCGGCGGCGATTGATGGGGTGCTCATCCAGCAGATTCAGCGAATCCTCGATCAGGCGGCGCAGCTTCTCCTCGCCTTCGCCCTCCGGCAGGTGCTCCTCCCATCTCTCCCCAACCACATCGTGCGGCGGAGTGCACCGAATATCCACCGGTCCCTCGTGCCATACCATCACGTGCCGGTATCCCACGCCCGGAAAGAAACGCCAGTAGCGCGTGCCCAGCTTCTCGTCCACCAGCCGAATGAGGGGATGGGACTCCTCGTTGCTGATGTTGCCCGCGCTGTGGTCGGTGATGTGCTCCCCATCCGTGCTGATGAGCGAGCATCGGAACGCCACGTCTCTCTCTTCCAGCGAGATGCCCATTGCCAGTGCCTCTAACGGTCCCCTGCCGGTGTAGTAGCGACGCGGGTCATAGCCCAGAATCGCCATGTTGGCCACGTCACTGCCCGGATACATATCGGGCGGGACCGTCCACACCGCGCCAATCAGCGAGCGCTTCGCCAGCGCGTCCAGATGTGGGGTGTTCGCGCGCATCTTGGGCGTCCTGCCGTTCCACTCTGGCAGGGGGTCATCTGCAAACCCATCAGGCACCAGCAGAACATACTTCATCGTTCACTCTTCCCTCCTCACAGACCGTGGTCGCCCGGGTGTCCGTGCTCTTTGAGCCACTCCAGCATCTGGCGGATACTGCCCGTCGCCAGCGCGATGCAGGTATCCGCCCCGCCATAGTACAGATAGATGGTGTCGCCATCGTCCGCGATGGTATATCCGCACGGGAACACCACGTTTGCCACGTCGCCCTCCCGCTCATAGAGCTCTTCGGGACCGAACATCCACTCATCACTGCGCAGGATGCAGTTTTCGGGTGTGTGAAGGTCGAACAGCGCAAGCCCCAGGCGGTACAGGCTACCGCTGGCGGTCTGCCGAACGCCATGATACAGGATAAGCCATCCCTCCGGCGTCTCGATGGCAGGCGGCGACAGACCGATTTTGTTGGCGTCCCACCAGGGTCCGCGCCGCGCCCGCAGGATCAGCTTGTGACTGCCCCAGTGGCGCAGGTCGGGCGAGTAGGAAATCCAGATATGCGCTCCCTGCGGGGTGATAGGGCGATGGATCAGTGCCCAGTAATCGCCAATACGCCTGGGCAGTAAGGCGGCGTCCTTGTCTTCGGGCGGCATCACCACTCCAATCCGCTCGAAGTGCCGAAAGTCCTCTGTCAGCGCCAGCGATACGCCGGGTCCACCGTAAGAGTACGAGGTATAGGTCACCGCATACTTGCCCAGCTCGGGCACATACACGATGCGCGGGTCCTCGATGCCCCATACCTCCTCGGGGTAGTTCACCGGGTCTGGCAGGAGCGTCGGCTCGGGGTCAATCTGCCAGCCATCCACCCCGTTTCTGGAACGCGCCGCGCAGAAATGGGATATTCCGCGCCGGTCTTCCACCCGGCACAACAGGAGGGTGGTGCCATCCGGCAGGCGGGTCGCCCCGGCGTTGAAGACGGTGTTAATCGCGTAGGGCCAGTCCGCCGCCGTCAGGATAGGGTTGCCCGGATACCGGTGCAGTAACTGCTGGTAATAACCGTTCTTCCGCTTTGCTTCTCCCATTGCCACAACCCAGGTCCACCTTAAGAGTTTTTTCTGAACATTATACTATCGGCAAAAGGCGTGCCGTTAGCAAGTTCTGGTAAAAGCACACATATCATACCCTATTCCTGAGCCATCCTGCACAACCACTCCAGCAATCGCACCGCCCAGAACTTATCCAGCCCGTCATTACGCACCGGGCACTGCGGGGAATGCAGGCAGCTGGGGCATCCATCCGCGCAGGCACATTCGCTGACCAGCGCGTGCGCCATCTGCACCAGTCGTTCCATCTCCTCATAAGCCCCTCTGGAGATACCCGTGCCTCCAGGGGTGGTATCATACAGGAATATGACACTGCGCCCAAAGGCGGGATACAGCCAGGTGAAGGTGCTTCCCACGTCCATTCGCTCACAGCCACACGTCAGGGGCACTACCGCCTGCAGAGCGTGTTCCGCGCCGTGCAGCGCCAGCATCCAGTCGGAGATGGAGGGAAGAACCGTCCTGTCTCCATCGCCCATAAATTGTAACAGCGCATCCAATCGTTCCACCCTGTGGTAGGTTATTAAATCACGTTGAAGATCCGCAAACTTCAGAATGTCAAAGGTCAGCCATGTGCCCTCTGTATCATACGATTGAGGGGGAAGTGCCAGATCCTCAGTGTCTATTATCTCGCCAGACTGCAGATGCTTGCGCCGGAAACCCACAACCTGCTCGGTGACCCGCACCTCACCAAAGCCCGCTTCTACCGCACCGAACCGGCGCGATAGACGGCTGTTCAGCACCTGCACGTCTACCCGCAACATCGGCTCGGTATAGTAGTCGGCATCCACCAGCCTGGCAGACGCCACTCGCTGAACGTCATCCAGCCACTCCACAAAATAGCTTTCGCCCTGATGCAGATAGATGGCGCCCGGATGCACGGTGCGATAAGCCCGCTCCATCTCCACCCTGCCCAGTTCCATGCCCCTGTCGCTGTCCCAGATAACCACAGCCTCTCCCAACGCATTGCGGATGGAAATCTCCGCCGCCGGATAGCCGCCTCCAAAGTAATACCATCGCCCCTCGTGTGCCCCCAGTTTGCCCTCCTGCATCAGGCTGGCAATGGCGTTCATGCATGATTCTGCGTCGGCAAACAGCGTGTAGTCCTGCGGTTCCAGAGGCTTCTCATGCGCGGCACAACACAGGTGCGCCTTGAGGATAGGCAGGTTCTGAGGGTTCAGGCGCACCTTCTCCACCGGCTGACCGAACAGATACTCGGGATGACGCATAAGGTACTGGTCCAGCGGGTCGTCCTGCGCCACCAGAATAACCAGTGCCTCTCTACCCCGTCGTCCAGCCCTACCCGCCTGCTGCCACGTGCTGGTGATACTGCCCGGGTAGCCTGCCATCACCACCACATCCAGCCCGCCAATGTCCACACCCAGCTCCAGCGCGTTCGTGCTGACCACGCCCAGCAGGTCACCGTTGAAAAGCCTGCGCTCGATCTCGCGTCGCTGTTCCGGGGTATAGCCCGCCCGATAGGACATCAGCTTTTTCTTCAGGTCGGGATTGCGTCGTTCAGCCAGTTCGCAGGCATAGCGCAGAATCAGCTCGGTGGTTACCCGCGCCTTGGCGAACACCAGCGTGCTCCAGCCCTCCTCCGCCAGCGCCGCCATCAGCGCAGCGGATTCTACGTTGGTGCTCAACCGCTCAAAAGTCTCCCTGCTCAGAATTGGTGGGTTCCACAGCACGAAATAGCGTTGTGGGCGAGGCGCACCGTCTTCCTGTATCAGGGTACACGGTAGCCCGGTTAGCGTCTGAGCCGTTTCCTGGGGATTGCCCACGGTGGCTGAGGTAAGGATGAACTGGGGGCGTGCGTCATAGAACTCCGCGATGCGACGCAATCGCCGCAGTATCAGCGCCACATGTGAGCCGAACACCCCTCGATAAGCGTGCATTTCATCCACGACCACATAGCGCAGCTTGCGCAAAAAGCTCGCCCACGAGGAGTGATTCGGCAGGATGCCCACGTGAAGCATATCGGGGTTGGTCAGTACAATATGCGCTCCGCGTCGGATGGAGGCACGTTCCTGCTGGGGCGTATCGCCATCATAAACCCCGAAACGCACCTGCGGAAACAGCTCGAGGTCGTTCAGTTTCTCCAGCTGGTCGCGAGCCAGCGCCTTGGTGGGAAAGAGATAGAAAGCGGTGGTGTAGGGGTTGGTCAAGATGCTCTCCAGCACGGGCAGATTATAGCACAGCGTCTTGCCCGAAGCGGTTCCGCTGACCACCACCACGTTCTCGCCGCGCCGCGCCGCCTCCAGCGCAAGCGCCTGGTGGCTGTACAGCACGCCCACTCCCTGCCTGCGCAGAGCCTGCTCCAGCGGGGCTGGCAATGGACGGCTGATTGTGCCCGTGCGCCCGGCGGTCGCCTCCAGTAGGTGCACATGCACCACCCGCTTGCGCACCTCTTCGTTCTGCAAAAACATCTGCAGGTATTCGGCGAGACGCATCCCTCTCCTGTTCTCCATGAACGGTATACCTGAATCATACTGCGAGCAGGGGCGCGAAGACAAGAGATACCCCGTATCGAGGCAGGGTACATTTGCCTGGTTGTTTCTGGATGGTACATGGCTCTACGCAAATAGGAGGCGCTTTCTCAATGGCTCGTCAGGTGATTAGCGAAAAAGACGTTCGGATGAGGCGCGAAGGGGAGTGGCAGGAGCTTATCGCCTCTCTGCGTGAAAAGCACAAGTCGCTACGCGCGTTTCAGGACGAGCTGAACAAGGCAAAGCTGCAGGAGAAAGCCCCTCTCCCGCAACAGACAGGAGAGGGGGTAAAGACTACCATCGCTTTAAGCCGGGATAGGGCGCACGCAGGGTGTAAACGGCGTTGGTCTCCGTTTCGGTAATGAACAGCGTGCGGTTGTCCCTGCCGCCAAACTCCACGTTGGTCGGGTTCTTGCCTCCCGCGGGATAACTGCGCCACAGCCTGCCGTCGGGACTGACCACCAGCACCTTCCCCGCTCCAAACTGGGCAATCCACAGGTGCCCGCGCGAATCGAAGCGCATCCCGTCTGGTCCGCCAGGCGGTGGTAGCTGGATGAACACTTCCATCTCACCCAGCGTGCCATCAGGGCGTATCTGCCAGCGCAGGATGCGATTGCGCGGCGACTCCGCCACGTACAGCCACTTCTCATCGCGGCTCAGCGCAACGCCGTTGGGGAACTGCAGTCCCTCCGCCAGCTTCTGAACCCTGCCGTCCGCATTGCGTCGATACACGCATCCTATCGGTCGGTCCCACGACCCCACGGGGTCGGTAAAATACAGGTTGCCTTTCGCGTCGAAGCAGAGGTCGTTGGGACCCATAAACGGCTTGCCGTCACACTCCTCCGCCATAATCTCAGCCCTGCCGCTGCGGTCAAAGCGCACAATCGCCTTCCGCTTGTGGTCGCATACCCACAGCGTGCCATCCTTCGCAAAGGTCGAGCCGTTGCCGCTGCCGGGCGCTTTGGCGAACACCTCCACCTTGCCGTCGGGGTAAACCCGGTGGATGTTGTCGCTCTGGCAGTTCACCACGTACAGATAGCCCGTACTGCGCTCGTACGCTGGTCCCTCGCAGAACTGAAAACCTTCAGCCAGCTTGGTCGGCTCGGATGTGTTCTGTGCCATAACCAGTCCTCCTGTCAGCAAAATGGTAAGCACCCACATGTTGCGTGTCATCTGCTATCACCTCACGCAAAGATATTCGGCGCATCCGCCCCGCCTGCCTGCGTGACCGCGCCTCCATGCGATATAATGGAACTGGTGTTCGACACCAGCACAGAGGAGGGATTTGGATGTTACCGCCTTTTAAGAACGAGCCTGTGGTGAACTTCAACGAAGAGGTTCATCGCCAGCGGATGCTGGAAGCCCTGCGCAAAGTAGAAAGCGAACTTGGCAGAGAGTATCCGTTGATTATCGGCTGCGACAGAATCAACACACCCGAAACGTTCATCTCCATTAACCCCGCACGCCCCGCGCAGGTGGTCGGGCGATTTGCCAAAGCGACCCCAGAGCTGGCAGACAAAGCGGTTCGGGTGGCATACGATACCTTCCGCACATGGAGCCGCGTGCCCTACGATGAACGCGCGCGCTACCTGCTGAAAGCAGCCGCCATCATGCGCAGGCGTATTTATGAGCTGTCCGCATGGATGGTGTACGAGGTCAGCAAGTCGTGGGTAGAGGCATACGCGGACGTTGCGGAAGCGATAGACTTCATGGAGTTCTACGCCCGCGAGATGATGCGCCTGGGACCCCCCCAGCCGGTAGTGGACTATCCGGGCGAGGAAAACGAACTGCGCTACATCCCGCTTGGCGTGGGCGCGGTGATACCGCCGTGGAACTTCCCCCTGGCTATCCTGACGGGCATGACCACCGCCGCGGTGGTGACAGGAAACACTGTGGTGCTGAAGCCCGCTTCTGCCGCCCCCACCATCGCCGCCAAGTTCATGGAGATTATGCAGGAAGCCAGCCTGCCCGCAGGCGTGATTAACTTCCTGCCCGGACCCGGAAGCAGTGTGGGCGACGTGCTGGTTACCCATCCGCTCACCCGCTTCATCGCCTTCACCGGTTCCAAAGAGGTGGGCTTGCGCATCCATGAGCTGTCCGCAAAACCACAGCCCGGGCAAATCTGGCTCAAGCGCACCATCCTGGAAATGGGCGGCAAGGACTGCATCATAATCGACGAGGATGCCGACCTGGAGTCCGCGGTGGAGGGCGTCAACTGGTCTGCTTTCGGCTTTCAGGGGCAGAAATGCTCCGCCTGTTCGAGGCTGGTCATCCACGAGGCTGTATACGACCGCTTCCTGGAGATGGTGGTGGAGCGTGCAAAGCGAAACACCGTTGGCGACCCCGTGGACGGCAACAACTTCATGGGCGCGGTGATCGACGAATCCGCCCTGCGCAAAATCACCGGATACATCGAGATTGGGAAGACGGAGGGCAGGCTGGTGCTTGGGGGAGAACGCCTGCCGGGAGAGGGCTACTTCCTGCCTCCAACCATCTTCGCAGACGTTGACCCCAACGCCCGTATCGCGCAGGAGGAGATTTTCGGACCGGTGCTGGCGGTTATCAAGGCGCGCGACTTTGACCACGCGCTGGAGATTGCCAACGGCACCGAGTACGGCTTGACCGGCGGCGTCTACTCCAACAATCGCCGGCATCTGGAACGTGCCCGCCACGAGTTCCACGTGGGCAACCTCTACTTCAACCGCAAGATTACCGGCGCGCTGGTGGGCGTGCAACCTTTCGGCGGCTTCAACATGTCGGGAACCGACTCGAAGGCAGGGGGCAGTGACTACCTCCTGCTGTTCATGCAGGCGAAGTCCATCAGCGAGCGATGGTAGGCATATCCCGCCCTCTCGCCACGAGGGGGCGGGCAGGAAAAACCCTTGCCCATGCTAAAACCTTTAAGTAAAAAGGGATGGAGGGCAGGATGCAGTATCGTCGTTTCGGCAGAACCAATCTCAAAATCTCCGTGCTGACCTTCGGCGCGATGCGTATCCCCTTCGGCGACCTGTCGCCGGAAGAGCGCAAGCGGGCAGAGGAAAACGCCTTTCTTACCATGAAACGCGCCCTGGAGGTGGGAGTGAACCACTTTGAAACCGCACGGGGCTACGGCAACAGCGAGCACCTTATCGGAATGTGGCTACCCCATCTGCCCGTTCGGCGCGAAGAGCTCATCATCACCACCAAAATCGCGCCCACGCAGTCTGCCGACGAGATGCGCCGATACATTGATGAATCCTGCCAGCGAATGGGCATCACCTATATTGACAACCTGGACATACACGGCATCAACACCTATGAACTGCTGGAGCTGTCGGTGCGCAAGGGCGGTTGTCTGGACGGCATCCGGCAGGCGATGAAGGAAGGCATTGTGCGTCATCTGGGCTTTTCCACCCATGCTCCGCTGGAAGTGATACTGGATACCATGCGCACAGGTGAATTTGAGTCGGTCAATCTGCACTACTACTACTTCAACCAGCGCAACTACCCCGCTATCCGATTGGCGGAAGAGCTGGACATGGGCGTGCTGATTATCTCGCCCACCGATAAGGGCGGACAGCTGCACATCGCCCCCGAAAAACTGCGCCAGGTGACCGCTCCCTACACGCCAATAGAGATCAATCAGCGGTTCCTGCTGAGCGACCCGGCGGTCACCACTCTGACCGTGGGCGCAGGCAAGCCGGAGGAGTGGGATGCACACCTGCGCATGGCTGACCGCGTGGAGCCGTTGACCCCGGAAGAGCAAGCCATCCTGCAGAGGATGGATATGACGATGAAGCAGGCACTCGGTGATACCTACTGTTCGTACTGCTTCGAGTGCCTGCCCTGCCCCGAGGACATTCACATCCCCGAGGTTCTGCGCCTGCGCAACATGGCGAAGGCGTTTGATATGGTGGAGTTCGGCAAGTTCCGCTACAACCTGTTCGGCAACGGCGGGCACTGGTTTCCGGGCGTTCAGGCAGATGCCTGCACCGATTGCGGAGACTGCCTGCCGCGCTGCCCGCTGAAGCTGAATATCCCTGCGCTTCTGCGCGAAACCCACGAGATGCTGACCGGTGCGCCGGTCAAGCGGTTGTGGCGGTAGCCCTGCAACGCCAGTCTATGTCGCCGCCACAACGGGCAGTATCTCGCCTTTCAGGTAAGCCGATATCGCCTCATCCACAGAGGTGATTTCGGTCAGGTAGAGCTTCTTGCCCGCATTGCGCAGGTTGCGGACCATTCCCATGCCGGCACCACGGGCGATAACGGCGTCGCAGTCGTGAATAGTGGCAACCACGAGGTAACCGTGCCCGTGTCCGTGTCCTTCTACACCGTGATGGTGTTCGTGTCCGTGTGCACACCCAGCTCCATGGCGGAACCGCATCTGTGCACCGCGCTCTGCCTCTTTCTCTTCTACCGGTACCGGACGGTAAGTCTTTTCTTTCACCTCGCCGTCCTCAATCTCCACAACGACGAATCCCTTGCACCGCCCAAGGTGATACGCCACTGTCTTCTCGTTGTTGGAAGCAACCGCGATTTTCATGGTTTTTCCTCCTGTGTGCTGTCGTACGCCTTGATGAATTGCTCCATCTCATCGCGCCATCGCCGAATGACCTGCACCCAATCCTCCAGCAGTGCCTCGCCCTCTTCCGTGAGCACGTAACTGCGCCTGGCGGCGCCGGCTTCTGCTGTGATCCACTGCGAACGGAGTGCACCTTCCTGCTCCAGCTGGCGCAGGACCCTGTAAACAGCTCCGGGTTCAGGAATGCCCGCTACCAGCTCATACTGATACACTCGCCGAATGATTTCGTATCCGTGCATGCCCGGGTGCTGTTTCAACGCCAGCAGGACCACCGGCTCTATCAGCCGCGACATCCTGCCGAGACGCCCGAGACACCGCGCTTCCGCACCATGACTCCTTCCTCGGCATCTTCCATGCAATATTATCACCTCACATATAAGTGTTTTAGACACTTATATGATACCACAAAATATGGAGGTGTCAAGGGGTTAACAAAGAGCAGAACACCATAACAGAAAGGGTTCGTGTTGAGCGGAAGTTGCGGGCAACATGCGGGTTATAGACTCCGCACCTATGGATTGCTGAAGCCATGCTTCAGCGGTTCAAGGATTGCAACCTTGCGACTGGAAGTCGCAGGCTACACTTGGCAAAACCTGCTGAAGCAGATTAGGGTTGCTGAAGCAAGCTTCAGCACTCC
>FMJZ01012829.1_pt1 | contig 35881 bp, 31 predicted proteins | sample 1987881 | NCBI WGS metagenome assembly FMJZ01 (sample SAMEA4378227, study PRJEB15110) | soil metagenome | biome: soil; feature: Field; material: Soil | place: India | collected 2015-03-11 | depth 0 m
AGCTCAGTTGGGAGAGCGCCAGAATCGCACTCTGGAGGTCGCCAGTTCAAATCTGGTCTGCTCCATTGTTTTTATAAAGGAGGGAAAATGTCAATCTTACCCCGCTATGTTTTTCTGACTAAAGGGGTAGGTGTTCACCGGGAACGTCTGGCAAGTTTTGAGGCGGCATTAAGGGACGCCGGTATCGCCCCCTATAACCTTGTCCGTGTCTCCTCTATCTTTCCGCCCTACTGTCGGATTATCTCTCGCACCCGGGGCATCAACCTTCTCAAACCCGGTCAGGTCTTATTTGTAGTAATGAGCGACAACGCCACCAACGAACCGCACCGCCTAATCTCCGCCTCAATAGGCATCGCCATTCCCAAAGACCCCTCCCGTTATGGCTATCTCTCCGAATACCACTCCTTTGGCGAACGAGAAGAAAGAGCCGGCGATTACGCCGAAGACCTTGCCGCTCAGATGCTCGCCACCACACTCGGGGTGCCATTTGACCCGGACCTGAGTTATGACAAACGGAAAGAAATCTGGAAAATCGCCCGGGAAATCGTGCGCACCCAGAACATCACTCAGAGCGCCATCGGCAACAAAAACGGCCTCTGGACCACCGTTGTCGCCGCGGCGGTATTCATCACCGATGTCCCGGAAGAAAAAACTGAAGAGGAAGCCCGCACTAATAAAATCTTTTAACCGTCAACCGCGGATAGTAGTGATTTAAAATCTGACGATAGTTATAACCCCGTCTTGCCATCTCCACCGCCCCATCCTGACACATCCCTACGCCGTGCCCCCAGCCATTTCCTGCAAAGACAACGCCACTACCAGAAAACCGCATGTTAAAAAGGGTGGACCGGAGCCCGATGCCAAAGCGTAACTCATTACCACTAACAACAACTTCACCCCGACTGGTCTGAAACCGCGCTCTTTTTACCCGACCCGAAGACCGCTCTTTTTCCAGTTTTCCCCCTTTCACTCGCAATCCGCCGGGCAGACATTTAATCCGGGCAATTGCCTTTGCCAGACTGTCCTGGCTGATGCGCACTTGCCACCTAAAACTCTTACTCTCACTGCAGAACGACCGTACTGAACGCCGGTGACCCGGGGTATCGTAATTTCCCGGCAAATACCCGCTGAGCCCATCCGCAGTTCGGCCCCCGCAATTGGCATGATATAGCGCCTCGGCAACCTCCCCATCTGCCATCAGCACCTCGCCCCTGGTCTCGTCAACCGCCCGATTGCTCAGTTCTTTTTCACACCCGGCACCCCGATACTCCTGGTCCCGTAGATAACTGTCAAAAAGGTCATAACCAAGCCCCGAACGTTTTCCTAAACGGGACAAAGTAAAACTCCTTGCCGCCACCGCCTGTGCCTTTACCGCGGCAAAAGTCTCCGGTTTTATCGGACCAATTTCGCAGGGCACCACCCCGTAAAGATACTCCTCAAGGGAAAGCCGGTTAACCACCACCACCCCGGAATCACCCGCCATAAACACAAGGATTTCACCCCGATAAACCCGGGCGCCAATCCCAACCCGGGCGCCATTCTTAGCGGTGATAACCACCGTATCCGCACCGATCTTGGCTACCTCGCCTCCGCTCTTCATCACCAGCCGGTTTCCCTCTTGACTAAACTCCACCGTTGCCCCGGATGGCAACTCCTGCCGCACCCCGCCCACCTGAACCAAAAGTCCACCCACCGAGCCAATCCGAATTCCATCACCACCCGCGCCTAACCGGACCCGAACAAAAACCTTCTTCCCCGTCTCTGCCCCTCCCCGCCGCACCGCCCCAGGATAATAACAGGAACACAAACCCAGCAGCAACGCAAGAACCAGAAGACGCCGGGAAAACATGGTAAAATTTACCTGCCCACCTGCCAGCGGTCAACCGCCGCCGCCCCAGAATTCACCTGGTTAGACAGAACCGAGAAAAAACCTTATAATAACAGGCTATGCAATATCGAGACCGAAGGGTAGCAGATGCCATCCGGGACATCGTTGCCGACATCGTTCTTACCAAACTGGCTGATCCGGCTATCGGTTTTGTCACCATCACCCGCTGTTCTCTTTCCCGTGACCTGCGCAACGCCACTGTCTATTTTTCCGTGATGGGCAACGAAGTAGACCGCCAGCGTTCGCTTGCCCGTCTTGAGCACGCCCGTAAGTTTATCCGCCGCCTCCTGGGCCAGCGCCTGAAGATGAAGTTTTTGCCCGACCTCCATTTCCAGGTGGACGAAATTCTTATTCAGGAACAGCACATTGGTGAAATCCTTAATCACCTCGCCGATTCGGAAAAAAAAGAGCCGCCCCCGGACAACCCGGAAGAAGCCGATTGAAAACCGGATGCGGGGCATCCTCAATGTCAACAAACCCTCGGGGCCTTCCTCCTATGATATCATCCGCACCCTCAAACCCCGGTTGCACCCGAAAAAGATCGGTCATACCGGCACCCTGGATCCGCTTGCGAGTGGTGTCCTCTTAATTCTTCTCAATGAGGCGACAAAAATTGCCCCCCTTCTTCTCCATCACCCAAAAGAGTACGAGGCGGAAATCCGTTTCGGCATCCAGACCGACACCGATGATATCACCGGTAAAGTCATCGGCACCGCCCCCCTGCCCGACATTGACCCCGCCCAGGTGACAGAGATTCTAAACGCGCGTTTTCTCGGTGAAATTGAACAAGTCCCTCCCCGCTTTTCCGCATTAAAGACCGCCGGCCAGCCACTTTACCGTCTAGCGCGCCAGGGAATTGATATCACCCCGCCGGTCCGCCGAATTACCATCTACCAACTCCATCTTCTGGAATGGCAACCGCCACTCGCCCGGCTTCGCTGCCTGGTATCATCCGGAACATTTATCCGCGCCATCTGCCGGGACATCGGCTTGGCGCTTGGCTCCTGTGCCACCCTTAACGCCCTCACCCGGACAAAAATCGGCAAGTTCACAATTGAACAGGCCTGGCAGTTACCCCAACTCACCGACCCAGCAGCACCCTGGGAAAAAATCATCATCCCGATTGAAACCGCACTTGACCACCTGCCCGCCCAACCGGTAACACCAGCCCAGTCCCGGACACTGCTGCAGGGCAAAGCAGTCACTCTGGACCCCAACGCCGATAACGAACAAAAGCAACTGCTTGCCTTCACTCCGGACCGCCGATTTCTTGCCCTGGTGCAAAAAAAGGAAAGACAGCTGGTCCCGGAAAGGATTATCTATGCCGATTAAAAACCCCTCACTGGTGCTCACCATCGGCGGTTTTGACGGCGTTCATCTTGGCCATCAGGAGATTATCCGCCGGGTGAAAGAAATTGCCACCGCAATCAGAGGCAGAACCGGCCTGGTCACATTTGACCCCCTGCCCGCACAACTCTTTTACCCCGACTTCCCCTATCTGCTCACCCCCGGGGAAGAAAAAATGCGCCTGCTCACCGAGTTCGGTGTTGAATTCACCTATACTATCCAATTCAATAGCACAATCCGCCAAACCGAACCCGAGGCGTTTATTGAAGGGTATGTGTTACCACTGCAACCTGCGGTACTGGTCATCGGCGTTGACCACCGATTTGGCAAAGACGCCCGGGGCGATATTAATTTCCTCTCCAGTTTTCTCGGACCACGGGGAATAAAGGTAGAACCGGTTAACCAGGTTCTCCACCTCGGGGCCCCGGTAAAGAGTACCCGGATTCGTGAACACCTCCTCCTGGGTCATGTCCGGATTGCCGGCGAACTACTGGGACGGCCGTACTCCTTCACCGGTAATGTCACCGGTGGCACCGGCACCGGCCGGAAACTGGGCTTCCCCACCCTCAACCTGCAACCGTTCCCTCCGCAAAAACTCCTTCCGGCTGAAGGCGTTTACGCTACCGTAACCGAAACCGCCCGAGGTAGGTTTATTGGCGTCTTGAACATCGGTTATCGCCCCACCTTTGGTGGCGAAAAGAAAACGGTGGAGGTCCATCTCCTGGACTTCCCGCCTGATGCCGCCTCGCCGCTTACCGCCACTGTTCATCTCCTGGAACGCATCCGCCACGAACAGAATTTTCCCAGCCCGGCCGCTTTAGCCGAACGTATCCGCCAGGACATTGCCATCTGCCACACTGTCGTCGCCCGCTCCCCTTACCGCCACCTCTTGCCCACCGCTTGACGAACGGGTCAACAGGTATATTATTTAATGATGACCATCCTCTTATCACTAACCGTTTTTATTGGACAATTGCTGGTGTCACCACCGGATTCCCTTGTCTGGCAGTTACGCACCGACACCATCAATGAACTGGAACTGGCAATCTTTCCGCCTGCCAATGCCCCCCTGCCCCTTTTCTACAAAATTGACTGGGGTGACGGCGAAACCCTGAACTGGAGCGGACCGCTCCGTTCTCCGACAGAAATCTACCGCTATCACCGATATACCCGCACCGGTAGTTTTGCCATCCGGGTAATGGCAAGAGATTCCCTGAACAACACCTCTGACTGGAGCCGTCCCTGCTCGGTTACGGTGGTACCATCCCTGGTAAAGTGGTACGCCCCGACAGTGGCGGCGGTAGTAGCAGCGCCCGCCCTTGACCAGCATGGCAACGTCTACATTGGCGACGAAAGCGGCACCCTTTACTCCTTTTCCCGCCAGGGCGAGCTGCGCTGGAGCTTCTCTACCCGTGGTGCAATTTATGCCGGTGTTACCATCACCGGCGCACTGCTATTTCTGGTCAGTCAGGACTCCACCCTTTACTGCCTTGACACTCTGGGTAATCTCCGCTGGTCGGTTCCCATCGGCGACGAACTCTGGACCCCGCCGGCGGTCGCCTCTGACGGCACTGTCTACCTCACCACCGATACAGGCAAATTGATCAGCCTTACTCCCAAAGGCAAAATCCGCTTCACCGTCCAACTGGGCGACGAGTGTGCCTCCTCACCAACAATCGGACCGGACGGCTCGGTCTATGTTGCCGCTGACTCGGTCTACTCCTTTTCTCCCAAAGGCAAAAGACGTTGGACATTCGCCACCCCGGACAACTCTTATTTCTTCCCGGCACCGGTTCTAGACCGCCACGGCAACATCCTCATCGGCAACTTTGACGGTTACATCTACTCCCTCCGACCCGACGGCAGGCTCGGCTGGCGCGCACCGGTCCCGGATGAAGACGAAATCCGAACTGAAATTGTCTTCTCCCCGGATGGAAAGATTCTGCTTGGCACCGACGGCTGTTATCTCTGCGCCAAAACCGAAACCGACACGGTAAAGATACTCTACGAAGCCGGCGATGTCCTCTGCGCCACCCCGGCGGTAAGCGAAAATGAGACCGTCTATTTTCTCGCTGACGACGGCACCCTTTATGCCCTGACTGCTGCCGGCAGAATGTTAATGAAACTGGATATCGCCTATGGCGACAAAGAAATCTACTATACCTCTTCTCCGACAATTGGACCGGACGGCACCGTTTATGTCGGTTCTTGGGATGGTGGTGTTTATGCCCTTTACGGCGACGCCCCGCCCGCTGCTACCATCTGGCCCCAGTTCCGGGGCAACAGCCAGCATACCGGTCGGATCGCAAAAAACCGCAACCAGAAAGGAGTCCGATGACTGACATTTTATTTTCCCCGGCCCGGCGTTTTGCCTTTCTTAAAGAACATCCAGCCTGGCTCGCCCCATCTCTCCTCGCCCTCTTCCTCCCGCTTCTAATCGGCACCCTCGCCACAACATTTTTCCCCCGGGAACGCCTGATCGCCGGGGTTGAGTCCCGCATCACCCGGGCAAAAGAATTTATTGAGCAGCAGGTGGAAAAAGGCTGGCTTCCCTCTGACCAGAGGGAAGCCGCCCTGGAGCGAATTGAACAGAGCTCCAGACCGGAAATTGATTTCTATTCCCGGGCTACAAAACCCGCCCTGTTTTTCCGATTCTTCATCCGCAGTCTACCCGCAGTTATCTGGTCAGCACTGCTCCTTATCATCTGGACCACCATCCTCAATCTCCTCCTGCCTCTCCTCGGTGCCACCGCCAGTTTCGGCCGCACCCTTGCCGTCACCACCAACGCCGCTCTCATTCGCATCATCTCCAGCCTGTTCCGCGCCGTACTGATGCTAGTCACCGGCAACCTCACCGTCGCCACCAGCCTCGCCCCACTTCTCCCCCATGGGCCGATTTACCTCCGGGGCATCCTCGCCGGCATTGACATTTTCACCATCTGGGAACTGGTCCTGGTCAGCATCGGCCTGGCGGTGGCGTTCAATAGCAAACCGCGCAATACCGCTCTCATCGTCTTCGCTATCTGGTTCGGTTATCTTCTTCTCCTCGCCGGAATGGTCACCCTCTCCGGAGGTATCGCTCTCCAGTAACCCCGGATGTTAGCCGCCATCGGCCTACTCCTGCCCCTATTGTTTCCCGCCGAAACACTCGCCCTTAACCTCCAGGAGGCACTGACGATTGGATTAAAGAAAAGCCCGCTCGCCCTGGAGGCAAATGCCGCCCGGCTCCAGAGTGGTCTCAGCGTCGCCCAGGGCATCAACGCCCTCCTCCCCCTACCCGTCGCCACCATTACCCGCGCCACCGACGAGCAGAACACCCTCTGGACCGGTAACTTCACCGTAAATCAGGTTCTCTTTGACCCAACCGTATTCGCCACCGCGATCGGCTCGGTTATCAACTGTATCTATCACTCCGCCGACGCCCGAGAAAAAACCGCCCGGCTCATCTACGAAATCACCACCGACTACCTCAACCTGCTCAAAGCACAACTCCTGGCCGATGCCGCGCAAAAAGCCCTCCACCAGGCCGAAGAGAGAAAAAAAATAACCGCCGAACGCTACCGCCTTGGTCAGGCAGCAAAAATTGACCTCATCCGCAGTGAGGCATTCTACGCTCAAACCGAACTGGAATTACTCAGCGCGGAAAAGACGCTCCAGAACGCAATGGCGACATTCCGAGCAACCGCCGGCATCACCAACCGGACACCAATTCGAGCAACAGAACAGCTCACCGCTCCGCCCACCTGGCGCAGCCACGACCCGGATAGCCTGCTCGAGATGATTGAACAAACCAACCCGACGGTAAAGATGGCAACCGAACTCAACGCCGTCGCCGGGATCAACTTGGTTGCCTCCTGTACCCGACTCCTGCCCGCGATCAGCCTCTACTACTCCTGGACCGCTACCGACACCGCATTGCCCCGCCGCTATGCCGATTGGCGGGAAAAGGCGACCCGAACCACCGGACTGAAAATATCCTTTCCCATCCTGGACATCAAAAGTGTTATCATCGGCATCGGCGATGCCCTTGCCGGCTCTCGCCGCTCCCGGGCTGCCCTTGCCCGTTCCCGGCTCCAGTTACGTACTCTCGCCCTCACCGCCATCCTCGGGTATGAAGAGGCACAACGCCGTTACCAAGGAGCAAATCAGAACCTTGCCCTCAATCAGGAGCTTTACCAGCTCGCCCTTAATGAACACCGGCTCGGTACCATTTCCCTTGCCGAACTGCTGGAGGTAGAAGCAAACCTTGCCCGGGCCGAAGCATCCGCCCTCGCCGCCCTCTGTGATACCTATATCCAGGTCGCCCAGATCGGTTACCTTCTGGGCAAAACCGCTCCGGCAACTAACAGACAATAACCGAGAGGAGGAAAGTTGAGCAAATCAATCCGGATTACCCTGATTGTCATCGGTATCGTGGTCCTCTTTTTCGTCTTTGTTTTACTTAACCGCTCCCGTGGTCCATCCGGCACTCCCTGTGAAACCGTCAAAATTGACTACGGCTCAATTGACTCCCGGGTTTCAGCCACCGGCACCCTGCGCGCCGCCACCCAGGTCAACCTTCAGGCACAGGTGATGGGGGTGGTAAAGAGACTGCGTGTAAAAGAAGGTGACCGAATAAACCGCGGCGACACCCTCCTGGAACTCGATCGCCAGACCTACGAGGCACAACTGGTTCTTGCCCGCACCCAGTTCACCCAAACCAGACTTAAACACGCGCGGGTAGAAAGCCTCGCTACCCGGGGGTTCATCGCCCCGGAACAGTACGAAGCATCAAAAGCGGCTTACGAAGCGGCAGAGGCGCAATTTCTCCAGGCCCAGGACCAGTTCAACAAAACGGTCATCTGCGCCCCCATCTCCGGCATCGCCACCCAGGTAAACATCAAAGAGGGCGAAACGGTCATTGTCGGCACAATGAACAACCCCGGCACCGTATTAATGGTTATCGCCGACCTCTCCCGGATGCAGGCGGTGGTAAAGGTGGACGAAACCGACGTTGTCAACTTAACCATAGGACAAACCGCCCTGGTCAAAGTTGACGCTTTACCCGATACCAGTTTTACCGGCCGGGTTACAAAAGTTGGTTATATGCCGGTGCAACAACTGCTTACCACGACCGAAACCGCCACTGACTTTGAGGTGGAAATTACCCTTGACAGCACCGTCCCGCTCCTCCGTCCGGGAATGACCGTGCGCAGCGAAATTACCACCGCCCGGCTGGACTCGGTGCTCGTCGTTCCGATTTCGGCAATTGGCCGCCGCAATGTCAACGGTAAAGAAAGCGAAACGGTTTTTGTTGTTCGGGAAGGCAAAGCGGTTTTAACCCCGATTCGCACCGGCAAGGCGAGCGACACTCACGCCGAGGTGATCGCCGGGCTTAACCCGGGTGACGAGGTTGTCGTCGGCCCTTACAAAACACTCAGTAAACTCACCGATGGCGCCCGGGTAAACCCGCAGACGGTAAAGTCTTCTACCGGCGATTGAACCTTGCTGCTAAAAACTGAAAATATCATTAAAATTTACTCTCTGGGCAAGACTGCGGTGCGGGCGCTGGACGGTGTCTCGCTGGAGATTGATCGCGGGGAATACGTTGCCCTGATGGGACCGTCAGGATCAGGAAAATCTACCTTGATGCACATCCTGGGTTGTCTTGATACCCCGACCAACGGACGTTATCTCTTCAACGACGAGGACACCGCCCGGCTCAGCGACAACCAGCTCGCCCGCCTCCGCAACCGGGAGTTTGGCTTTGTCTTCCAGAACTTCAATCTCCTTCCCCGCCTCTCTGCCCTTGCTAATGTTGAACTGCCAATGCTCTACGCTGGCGTCAGCCGCCGGGAACGAATCCAGCGGGCAACCGAACTCCTCACCATGGTGGGTCTGGGTGACCGGCTTCATCATCGCTCCAACGAACTCTCCGGTGGCGAAATGCAACGGGTTGCGATTGCCCGCGCCCTTGCCAATCGGCCGGCGGTTATTCTGGCAGATGAACCAACCGGAAACCTTGACTCCCGCACCGGAACCGAAATTATGAACCTGTTTGACCACCTCGCCCAGGCGGGTAACACCGTCATCGTCGTCACCCACGACGCCACCGTCGCCCAACACGCCCGCCGCATCATCCGACTCCGCGACGGAAGAATCGGGGAGGATTAAATGCCCTTCTGGGAAGTCTTCAAACTCGCCCTCGGCACCTTCCGCACCAACCGCCTGCGCTCCTTTCTCACCGTTCTCGGTATCATCATCGGAGTGATGACCGTCATCGCCATCGTCTCCTTAATTCAGGGAATGAACTATGAGGTAGAACGCCAGATCAGCTCGCTCGGTTCCAATGTCGTCTATCTCCAGAAGGTCTCCTGGGGAATGGGCAGAATTGACTGGGACGAAATCCGCCAGCGCCCCGACCTCACCCACGAAGACGCGCTCGCCATCGCCCGTCTCCCTCTGGTCCAGGCGGTTGCCCCCTTCCGGGGCCGCTCCATCAACCGGCTCACCTACCGAGGACGAAAGGCTACCGGTATTGAACTTGCCGGCGTAACCCCGGTATATGCTCCCATCGCCAACTATCAGATTGAAACCGGCCGGCTCATCAACTCGGACGACAGTCTGCGTAAACGGCTGGTCTGTGTAATCGGTGGCTATGTTATTGATAACCTCTTCCCTGATGAAGACCCCCTGAGTAAAATCCTGACCATTGAAGGCAAAAGTTTTACCGTCATCGGCACCCTGGTCCGCAAAGGCAGTTTTCTGGGCCAAACCCAGGACAATATCATCCTCATCCCACTCTCCACCTATGAAAAAAGTTTCCAGCCACCGGGCGGTTTTGGTGAAATCAGCCACACCCTCTCCATCCTCATCCTGCCCAAGCGAGGGGCAAACCTGGAGCGGGTCATTGACCAGGTCCGGGAATTAATGCGCCGGCGTCACGGACTCGGTTATGACCAACCGGATGACTTTGGCATCAACACCCAAGAAACACTGCGGGAAATCTATAAAAACATCACCCGGGTTGCCTTCATCGTGATGATCGCTGTGGCGACGATTTCCCTTCTCGTCGGTGGCATCGGCATTATGAACATTATGTTGGTGGCGGTTGCTGAACGGACCCGGGAAATCGGCCTACGCAAGGCGCTCGGCGCCACCACCAAAGACATCCTCTACCAGTTTCTCCTTGAGTCGGTCCTCCTTGCCATTGCCGGCGGCTTCGTCGGCATCCTCATTGGTCTGGGCATCGCCAAAATCGTTGCCCTCACCGCCCATCTCCGTGCCGCCGCACCTTTCTGGACCATCCTCATCGGCTTCGGTTTCTCCGCCCTGGTGGGCATCTTCTTCGGTATCTACCCGGCCTCCCGTGCCGCCCGCCTTGACCCGATAAAGGCCCTCCGCTACGAATAACCGCTAATTTAATCCGGTCCCGCTCACGGCAGGCAGACGTTCGCACCTGACTTGCACCCACCGCATTCCAGTTCTAATGTCACATGGGTAATACCAAACCGTTCCTTTAAACTACACTCCAGTTGCGCAAGCAGAGAATGGTAAGAAGAAACCGGCGCATCATCAACAACCAGATGCGCCATCAGCGCCCGCTCCCCCTCGCCCATCGTCCAGATGTGCAGGTCGTGAACCCCCTGAATCACCGGCGAAAAATCCCGGATAAAACCTTGCACATCATCAAAACTTAAATCCCGCGGTGTGGAGTCAATCAGAATGCTCACCGACTGCCGAAACACCCGCCAGGTCCCGTAAAGCACCAAACCGGCAATCCCCACCGAAAGCAAAGGGTCGACAATCCACCAACCGGTAAACTGAATAAGCACTCCCCCTACCAGCACCGCAATAAAACCCAGCAGGTCATCAAGCAGATGCCACATCGCCATCCGGATGTTCAACGATCGCCGGTACCGGGAGAGAACGCCAACCCCAACCCCGTTTATGACCACCCCCAGAACCGCCATACCCATCAGCACCGGGCTCTTCACCGGCTCGGGTTGAATTATTCTTAAAACCGCTGCCCGCAGGACAAACACCGTAAAAGCACCCAGCCCTAAAGCATTGACAAAGGCAACGAGAATCCGCACCTTGCGATAACCGAAGGTCCGGCGCGGGTTCGGGGACAACAGTGACAGCCGCCAACCCAGATACGAGAGCCCGAGCGCCACCGCATCACCGGCATCGTGCAACGCCCCGGCGAGCAGCACCAAGGAGTTGGCAAAAAAACCGCTAACCACCTCAGCGAGGGCAAAACCGAGGTTAAGACCAACGGCAAGAAGCAGACTGCGCCCCTGGTGATGGTAATCGTGTTGATGATTGTGCACCTGATATATTTAAAGAAAAATCCCGCGGGCTGGCAAGACTAACCGCCCCCTGACCGGAAAATCTTATGTCGGCCAGCAGCGGCTGGGTTTACAGCCCCCGGATTTTCCTGCGGAAGATTATCGCCTCCGCCTCGTCAACCGCAATCCGGTTAACAAAATGGTTCACCTGCGGTTCGCGCAGGACATAATTGCCATTAATGACCAGAATGCCCCGGCGGGCCCACTCGTGAATCAACCAGTCATCGTGCTTTATCTCCAGGTAAACCCGAAATTCATTTGTCGGCTTCATCGTGTCGGGGTTGAGGACAAAGGCAACAATAAAAAACGGATCCCGTTTGAGACTTATCTTCAGCGCCGGCGGCATGCCGTTATTTGCCGGTATGATATCAATATCGGTGATGTTGTCGCCATTGATAATCCGTTCTAGGTTTATCTCCGGTGTGAACCCGAGCCGGGCCGCAATCACCCCCATCCCAACATTTTGCAGTTCAACGCCTTTGTCTCCCGATTTCAGCGACCGCACCATCCGGATACGAAAAAAAGCGGTTTCCTGCGTCTCCAGCAGTTCGCGGAAAACAATCCAGGTCATTATTGCCGTCAGCCCGTTCCGACGGAATTCCTCTTTTACACCGGCATCCCAGAGAATTATTCCCTTGCCCGGTGGGTCGCGTTCAATTGAAACCGTCCCGATTTGATTATGCCCATGGTAAAGCGCTATCGCTGCCGCATAATGCAAAAGTTCGGTTTTCACCCCAAACTCCCGGCCCGCAAGTCCCCCCTCCAGAATACGGATTCGGTCATGGTCCAGCCACTCAAAAGCCGGGCCGATTTTTGCCGGCTCCCAGAAGAAAGAAATCGCCTGCCCGGCGCTATTCCGGATAAGCACACCCTCTCTCGGTGCAGTTTTCAACGCCATCCTGGCCTCCTTGTATACTTCATTAGACCAAAGCGGCAACCCCAGGCGCTGGCTATCCACCCCATTTAACCTCGTCACAGCGCCTGAAGTACCCTTTCGGTCAGGAATCGTTTGTTTAGGTTACCGCTTTAGCCTAAGCACCTCATCAACCGATTCCCCAAGGCTGGGGTTAGCCCATAGCTAATAATAGCAAAAACAAATTCTCTGTCAAGAAGTTTTTGCACTCACCGCCCTGCCGGAATTAAAACGTAACCACCAACAGAGTTTGTTTCTTTCGGGAAAGATCATCCGCTCCACCCTCTGGCAAAAGAAAAGCGAGAAAAATTTGCCAATGGGTCAAAATTTTTATCTTCAGAAAAATAGTGCAACGCACATTCTGTCAAAAAGTTAACCCCAAAATTATCCCCGCCCCTCCCCCACTCCCTCACCTGTCCCCGACAGAACTGAAAAAACCGCCAAACCGGTCAGATTGCCGTCTCCTAAACGGGCAAACAGAAAAAAAGCCAACCGGTTCAGCGCTCATCTTTTATTTCGGCGTCAAATTGATGGCAAAAACAGATGGGAACTCAACTACTGAAACCGCTTATGCCCGATTTGTTATTTGCCCCGGATAGCTCTTTGATAAAATCGGCTTAAAAACCACCCCTGCCCCAGAACCGGGCAGGAAAATCTGCCCTGGGTGTTTTCCGGAAAACGGGTAGCCGTTTGCTCGGTAATCCGAGTAGAAAAAAGGCCGGTCGCTAAAACTCTGGGATTGACAAAAAGGGAAACCGATTTATCCTTGTCTATGCTCTGTATTTATGAAGACGAGGGTTATAGGAATCTGGGACCTTTGGTCTCCTTGAGAGCGGTCTTTGAACTGCGCTGCGGTCGCTGGAGCCTGCTGGAAAAGTTAAAACGACACTACCGCCGGGAAAAAATGGCGGTGTGGGTAAGAAAGGAACTGAAGGATGTGGTTGCCGAGCGCTATCCTGACATTGAAGTAAACCTGCCGGTGGAACCGCCCGCGCTGTTTATCTCTGCCGGGCTCATTCTTGACCGCCCCCTGCCGGTGCGCGGTGACGAGGAAATGTTTCTCGTTCATGACCGCCCGGTTGGTTTCCGGTTAAAAAAGACACGGAACTGGCTTAAACCCGGGCTCCAGCACCTGCGGCCAGATAAACACCCGGAACTTCCCTGCCAGCCGATTGATGCCCGTTTTATCGCCCACCCCTGGGATCTGGTGGAGTTGAACCCCGGTGAGTTGAAAAAAGACCTCCCCGGTCGGTGCGCCCTGACCCTGATGCCTGGCGCCCGGGTCCATAAAGGGGCAACGGTCAGCACCGAATCCGGACCGGTATTTCTGGATAAAAAAAGCGAGGTCCGCCCGGGTAGCGTGGTCGCCGGTCCTTGCTACATCGGGCCCGAAACCGTTATTGACGGCGCCCTGGTCCGACCCGGCTGCAGTTTTGGACCGCAGTGCCGGATTGGCGGTGAGGTTGAACAAAGTATCTTTCAGGGTTTCAGTAACAAACATCACGAAGGGTTTATCGGCCATTCTTTTATCGGCGAATGGGTCAATCTTGGCGCCCTCACCACCTGCTCTGACCTGAAGAACAACTATCAGCCAGTACGGGTAAAAATCTCCGGCAAAACGGTTGAAACCGGACTCTTGAAGGTGGGTTGCTTTATCGGCGACCACGTGAAAACCGGAATCGGCACTTTCATCCCGACCGGCGCGGTACTCGGCACATTTGCTAACTGGTTTGAACCCGGCTTGACGCCAAAAGAACTGCCGGATTTCGCCTGGGGCAAACAGGGACGCTGGCAGATGGCAAAAATAGTCGCCTGCTGTGAGGCGGTGATGCGGCGCCGGGGCATGACGCCAAGCCCGGCATATCAACGACTCCTCCTCACCCGCTATCGCCATTCCCAACCTTGAGCGAAACCGGTTTTACCGTCGGCGTTGATATCGGTGGCACGAATGTCAAAATCGGACTGGTTGACCAATCGGGTAAAATTCGCCAGCGGCGCCGGCTCCTGACCGACGCCGACCTGCCGGCAGAAAAAACCCTTACCCGTCTCGCCCGGATGCTTCTGGAAATAAAGGAAAAACTACCGGTAACTGCTGTCGGTATCGGTGTTGCCGGACTGGTTGACCACCGCGCGGGCATTGTCACCTTCTCGCCGAACCTGCCGCTCTGGCGTGATATCCCGGTAAAATCGCTCCTCTCCGGGCTCACCGGTCTGGAGGTGTCCTGCGCCAATGATGCCAATGCGGTAGTGCTCGGAGAATGGCTCTTCGGCGCTGCCCGCGGCGCCCAGAACGTCCTCGGCATCACCATCGGCACCGGAATCGGTACCGGTATAATTGCCAACAACCACCTGCTACTCGGTGCCAACGGTTTCGCCGGCGAACTGGGTCATACCGTTCTCTTCCCGAAAGGTGCCACCTGTGCCTGTGGCAATACCGGCTGCCTGGAACGTTACACCGGCGCCCGGGCAATCACTGCCCGCTGCCGGCGGCTACTGCACCGGCACCAGCGCCGACTCGCTACCACAAAGAATCAGCTTACCCTGTTCGGCACCCCGGCCCCGGGCTTAAACCCGATTCTGGAACTGGTGAACTATAACCTTCGCCGCATCACCCCGCGGGAAATCGGCATTGCTGCCCGAAAAGGTGACCCGCTCGCACTCCGGGTGATTCAGGAAACCGGTAAACTGCTCGGCATCGCCATCTACAACGCGGTTATGCTCCTTGACCCAGAAATTGTCGTTCTCGGGGGCGGGGTCAGCCGGCTGGGCAAACCCCTGCTCCTCGCGGTAGAAAAAACGCTCCATCACCGGCTTTACGGGGCAAACCGCCAGTTGAAAGTTGTCCTCTCCCGCCTGCGCGATGACGCTGGCATCCTCGGTGCCAGCCGACTAAAAGATTTTATCCCGCGCTAAATCTTTTGCCAGAGAAACTCCCAGATGGTAAACGGTGCCACCCGCTTCTCCATTATAAAACTACCCTCAATGATAAAAGGACGGAACTCCTGGGCGTAATACAACCGGCGCTGATTGGCATCGTTACGATACCAACGCATCCCCTGAGTTAAAATCCGCCTCAAGGTGACATCGTAGTTACTCCCGTCCAGGGGCTTAAACCCCATCCGCAAAAGGGTAACCAGCATCGCAACATGCCGGGGATACGCCACCACCGAATAACCTTGATTTTTCTTGCACAAGGCCAGCACCAGTTCCACCATAAACGGCGAATAATTCCGCCCCCGGAACTTTGGCCTCATATAGGCCCGGGTAAGTTCCCAGCGTTTCATATCCCTGCCCTCGGCATCAAGCCAGCGCGGGTCAATCCGATCATAACCCAGCCACTCCCCACCGATAGCGGCCGAACCAATGTACACCTCTAACAGTTCTTCCTGAGAAACCGGGTCATGATAACGCCGCATAGAAAACCAGTGGTCACCAACTACAATCTCTGGCTTCGGTGCCACCAGTTTTGCCTCGGACAGAGAACGAATAAATTCCTCCACCTCTTTGGTGGTCGCGCAGGGAACTGCCGCCACAATGGCTTTAATCCAACTCCGGTACTCCTTAGGACTTATCATTATGCTGCAATCCTTCTAATTTCTTTGCCAGTTCTCCTTCGTCTTCAACCAGCACCTTTCTCGGCTTACTGCCCGCATGCGGCCCGACAATACCTGCCCGTTCCAGCTGGTCAATTATCCGGCCCGCCCGGGCCCAGCCCACATCCAGACGACGCTGGAGCATTGACACCGAAGCCTCCCGGTGGAGAACCACCAGTCGTGCCGCCTCAACAAACAGCGGGTCCGTCTCACCGCTACCCGCCCCCTCTCCGCTCGCCCCCATCTCCTTTAACTCAGCTTCCTCAACAAGCGGTTCATAATAACGCCGGGACATCAGGCTGTTAACCACCGCCGGCGAAAGTAACGCCTGGAGTTGTTCCAGTTTCTTACCCCTTGCCGCCCGCCGTGGGTCGTAGAGCACATCCATCAGGTCCTGCTGCACCACCGCCGCCGCCATCGCCGCCGGGTCCTCAACCAGACCGTCCAGAAGTTCGGTAAGATAACGGCCTGCCCAGAGGGCAACGCACCGTTTTGTCGCCCGTTCCGAAACAAAACAACCGTGGAGACGAATTGGCTCCCCTTTACCCGGGGGCATAAACAGCATATCGCCCCGACCGAGCAGCGACTCCGCACCGTTGGCGTCAAGAATCGTCCGGGAGTCAACCTTGGTTGCCACCTGAAACGCAATCCGGCAGGGAAAATTCGCCTTGATCAGACCGGTAATCACATCTACCGATGGCCGCTGAGTGGCAAGAATAAGATGAATCCCCACCGCCCGGGACATCTGGGCCAGTCTGATAATCCGTGCCTCAATTTCTGCCGGCGCCCGCTGCATCAAATCCGCCAGTTCGTCCACCACCACCACAATATACGGCTTTTTCTGCTTCCCCGCCTCCTCACAGCAGGCGTTGAAACTGGTAATATCCCGCACCCCCAGTTCGGCAAACTCACTGTAACGCGCCTCCATAATGTTAACTATCCTGGTCAGTTCACCGATCACCAGTTCCGGATTGATGGTCGTCCGGGAAAGCAGATGGGGAATGGGGTCGTAAATGGGTAATTCCAACTGTTTCGGGTCAATTGTCAGCAACCGCACCTCATCCGGTGTGGAACGATAGATAATGGACATAATTATGGAATTAATGCACACCGACTTCCCCGAACCGGTGGTACCGGCAATCAGAATATGGGGCATCTGCCGGAGGTCGGCACAGAACGGTTCGCCGGTAATGGTGGTACCGAGGGCAAAACCCAGCGGCGAATCAATCTGGCGAAAGGTATCGCTAACCAGCACCTCCTTGAGAAAAACGGTCCGCCGGCTCTTGTTGGGAATCTCCACTCCGACCGCACTCTTACCTGGAATCGGTGCCAAAATCCTGACCCGCTCCGCCGAAAGTGCCAGGGCAATATCATCGGCAAGGCTCTCAATACCGCTGCAGCGCACACCGGGCGCCGGCTCCAGCTCAAACCGGGTAATCATCGGCCCCGAAAGAATTGCGGTCAGCCGTCCGTCAACACCGAACTCCTTCAACTTGTTCATCAAAACCTGCCCCTCCGCCTCCGCCTCGGCCGGGTCCTTAAACACCCGATCAGTAGCGACAGGCTGGTCCAGCCGTTCCAGAAACTCCGTCTGGAAACGGACAAAATCAGGCTTCGGGCTGCGCTTCGGCCGCAGGGGCCTCAGCGCCGCCCCCTTTTCTGGACCAGTGGTCTCCGTCTGTGCCCCTTCATCTGCCGTTAGCACCGGAACCCTAGTTTCCACCGGCGCGGGTTCTGGACCGGTTGCCGTTACCATCGCTTCTGACTCTACCCCTTTCGGAACAGCGGTATTAACACCCGCCGGTGTTACTTGAATTTTAACCGCTCGCTCGGCACGCGGCCGGGACACAATCCGCTTTAGCAACACCGCCACCGCCCTGACCGCGGGACGGAAAAACGGCGTTACACCCGCCACCACCAGCAGCGCCACCACCCCGGTAATCAGAAAGATCAACGTACCAACAGAACCGATTAACCCGTTGAGAAAACCGATGACGCCATAACCAACCGATCCAGCGAGGTGCCGGCCGGTATGAAAATACCCGAGAAACAGTGCCAAAAACAGCCCGCCGATTAATATCACCACCGTCCAGAAAATATCTCGTCGGCTCAGCCGCCGCCACCACATTACAAAACCGAAGTAAAAGCCAAGCGCAACCAGTGACAGCGCACCCAGCCCGATTGTCCCGGTTAACACCGTGCTAACAAAAGAGCCGAAGAGCCCGCCGAAATTATCCTGGGGTGAACGCATGCCCGAATAAAAAGAAAGCAGACCCGCCCCAACCAGAACCACAAGGAAAAGTAACCCAAACGAGCAGAACCGACGCCAGTGCTCTGTCTGCCGCCGGGTTAAGGCGATAAAAATCACCGTCCCGGCCAGCGCCGGCACCATTACACTCATTCCACCCAGAAGATAAAACAACCCGGACGCCAGATAGCTCCCCACTATCCCGCCGTAATTTGTCCGTGGTGTACCCCGGCCGAACAAAAAAGAAATCATACTGATCGCAGTAAACAGCACCAGGGCAATTGCCCCGACCCAGCCGAGAACCCCCGCCACCGAACGATTTCTTCGCCGGCTCATGGTTTTAAATCCACCCCCCCTGACCCAAAAGCAATCTGGTGGCGGTCAGGACCATCGGAAAAAGCAGATAACGAAATATCGGCACACCAAACACAAATATTACCAGAAGACTTAAAAATCCATACCGTTCCAGCTTGCCGTAATGAACGGCAACCTCCGGCGGTAAAATATAATAAACAAGTCGGGAACCGTCAAGCGGCGGAATGGGCAGGAGATTAAAGAAACAGAGAATCAAATTGAACAGCACGAAATAACTCATTAACCGCAAGGCAAATCCAGTTACCCCCAGTAAAATCAACACTCTTGCTACACCACCCGCTACCAGGGCGGTAATAAAATTGGCAAGCGGTCCGGCAAGCGCGGCGATCGCCAGATCCCGCAGCGGGTTCCGAAAATTCGCCGGGTCAATCGGCACCGGACGTGCCCAGCCAAACCGGGTCCAGGGTAAAAGCAAAAGCAATGTGCCGATCGGGTCCAGGTGCTTCAGTGGGTTCATGGTCAATCTTCCCTCCGCCTTTGCCGTCGGGTCCCCGAGCAAAAACGCCGCGTAGCCGTGACTGAACTCGTGCACCGTCAGGCCGAAAAGTATCGCCGGCACCGACAAGAGCATCTCCCGAAAATCCATCAGCCCCGCCGTCCTTCTTTGTCCCTTTTCCCACTCACCATACCTTTATTTCTCCATCGCATCACCAGCCTAACCTCATCAGCCCGGGTTCGGACCCTTCCCGCCAATCGGGCCAAGAGCAATTGCTGTAACACCCTGCCCAGTTTTGGCCCGGGTTCAAATCCCATTGTCAATAAATCCCGCGCCGTAAGTTCGGCCCGAACTCCCACCAGTTTCCGTAAGTAAATTGCTATTTTCCTTCCCACTCCGCTGCGGTTTAACGCCATCATCACCCGCAGCGCCGGTACGGGCAATCCGTGGAGTAACCGATAAATCGTCTCCCGCCGCTTTACCCGCTTCAGTTGCCGCTCAATTGCCTCGGCCCGGCGCAGCACCGCCTGCACCTCCCTTTCTTCCCGAGTGATCGGAAACTTTTCTGTCACCGGCAAAACGCTCAAAAGATAACCGAACCGCTCCTGCGGACCGACACCGTTCGCCACCAGCCGCTGCAGAGAAACAAAGAAATCCCTGGGCATCCGCCACTCCCAGCACGCCATCAGCACCCCTTCCCGCACCAACGCCTCCATTATCCGAAGCATTGCCGGCTCCAGCACAATACACCGTAACTCGTAAAGAATTCGTTCTGGTGTCAGCCGTGCCGGATAACGTTCCACCACCGCCCGGCGGAGAAGATAAAGGGTACCCGACTCAATCTCGTAATCAAGCCGGATAGCAAATCTAATGGCCCGAAAGATTCGCGTCGGATCATCAATAAAACTGTTGGGATGGAGCACCCGCACCAACCGCGCCTTCAGGTCGTCCTGACCGTGAAAGGGGTCAACGATTTTCCCCAGCCCACCCGGACTCAACTCCCAGGCAATGGCGTTAATGGTAAAATCCCGCCGAAACAAATCCCGTTCAATCGGTGCCGGTGCCACCCGCGGCAGCACCGCCGGTCTCGGATAAAACTCCTCCCGGGTGTGACAGATATCAATCCGTGCCGGTCCCGCTTTTCCAGATTGCCCGTTAAGGAAAACCGTTCCGGTCAAAAACCGGGAATGAAACACAAACCTCCCCCCGAGTTCCCGGACAATCTCCCCCAGCACCTCGCGCATCCGTCCTGCCGCCGCCTCCTTTTCCGGTCCGAGGTCAATTGCCAGGTCCCAGTCTGGTGGTATCCGGCCCAGAAGCATATCCCGTACTGGCCCCCCGACCAGAAAAACCCTGCCCCTTGCCCGGTGCACAACTCGGGCAAGTTGATTCAGTTCAACCGGTATTGACGGAATATTAGAAACCAAGCGCTTTGGCGGTATCCTCTTTCTGGCCGTGCAACTTTATCTTCCCGAATCGGGCCTCATACTTGCGGATATTTTCCGCCAGCGCCTCGTGCAGGAGGGCGGCATGCTGGGGAGTCATCACAATCCGGGCAAAAACCCTTGCCTTCGGCAGACCGGGAAGAATCCGGGCAAAATCAATGATGAACTCTGATCCCGAATGGGCAATGAGAACAAAATTGGAGTAAATCCCCTCTGACTCCTTCTCTCCGATCTCCACCTGAACCGGTGGACCCTGCGGTGGTTGTTTATCTTCCATATTGCTGTTCTCCTTTTTACAATTGTAAAACCCGCTACTCTGACAGTCAAATTTTACTCCGTTGACCGGTGGTGTCAGTCACCACCGCCAACAAGGCGGAGAAAACGGCGTTTCCCCACCTTCAGAATTATCGGCTGGGCCGCCGGCCTAATCAGCAGCGTTTCGTCACCCACCCGCTCGCCGTCAAGGTAGATTGCCCCCTCCCTTAACTTCCGCCGGGCCTCGCTTTTTGACGGCAACAACCCGGCCCGGACCACGAGGTCGACAATCCCGATCCCCGCCGCCGGCAGGACAAAATCCGCGATGTCATCCGGCACCCCCTTTTCTTTAAACACCCGGTCAAACTCTGCCGCTGCCCGCTCGGCAAGTGCCGGCGAATGATAAATCGCCACCACCGCCTTTGCCAGCTCAACCTTGACATTACGCGGATTTTCTCCCTTTCTCAGTCGCTCGGCAATCTGATTGATTGCGGCATCATCCTTATCGGTGGTCAGGCGGAAGTAATCCAAAATCGCCTCATCGGGAATGGACATCAACTTCCCGAACATCTCCTCGGGCGGGTCGGTGATTCCCACATAATTGCCATAGGATTTTGACATCTTCAGTTTGCCGTCGGTGCCCACCAGAATCGGCATCGTCATTATCACCTGCGGCCGCTGTCCGAAACGCGCCTGCAACTCCCGCCCAACAAGAAGATTCCAGTACTGGTCCGCACCACCCAGCTCCACATCCGCCTGGACCATCACCGAATCATAGCCCTGGAAAAGAGGATAAAGCAACTCGTGAACCGATAACGGCACCCCCTGGGCGAGACGGTTTTTGAAATCTTCCCGCTCAATCAACCGGGCAACGGTGTACCGGGCAGCGATATTGACAACATCGGTGGCGGTCAGCCGGTCCAGCCATTCGGAGTTATACCGGAACTCACACCGCTCCGGGTCAAGAATCTTGAACACCTGCTCCCGATAGCGTGCCATATTCGCCCGGATTTGCTCTTCGTCCAGCTGAGGACGGGTTTTTGAGCGGCCGGTCGGATCACCGATTCTACCGGTAAAATCACCAACGATCAGCACCGCGGTATGCCCCAGCTCTTGAAACTCCCGCAGCTTGCGCAAAACTACGGCAAAACCCAGATGGATATCCGGACCCGAGGCATCAATGCCCAGTTTCACCCGCAACGGCCTGCCGGTCTGCCGGGACAACGCTAGCCGCTCGGCAAGTTCCACCTCGGTCTCTAAACGGTCAACGCCCCTTTTCAGTTTTTCAGTCTCGGAACCAGCCACTGTGTGCTAAATCTGAAAATTGCCAAAATCCTCGGGGTCAATATTACGCAATTTGATCCGCAACTCCCGCAGTCGCTCCTCATCGTCAGCAGAAAGCAATTGCCCGGCCCGCTCCATCACCGACTCCTCTACATATATCGGCGCTCCGGTGCGCAGTGCCAATCCCACCGAATCAGAAGGACGGGCATCAATCGCAATTACCCGTTCCGGAGTCTCCACCACCAGTTCGGCAAAAAAGGTGTCCTCCTCCAGTTTGTTGATAATCACCCTTTTTACACTGCCGTTCAACCCCACCACTAGATTACGCATCAGGTCAACGGTAAGCGGCCGGACATACTTGGTCCCCTCCAGGGCATAGGCAATTGTGGTTGCCTCGGCCGCACCGATAAAAACCGGCAGCACCCGATTCCCGCCTGTCTCCCGCAAAAGCATCACCGGCGTATTGGTGGAACTGTCAATAAGAACCGCCTCAACCTTAACTTCAATCACTTTTGCTGCCGGTGGTGCTCAACCCGTCGCCTCTTCCACCACCCAGAGTTTCACGGTGGCGGTAACATCCTGGCCCAGTTTAATCGGGATATCGTACACCCCGGGCACCTTAATTGGCTCCTCCAGGACGATGGCATGCTTATCCACCTTCTGGCCGGCTGCTGTGAGCAGACGGGCAATATCGGCATTGGTTATCGCTCCGAAGGCACCCGCCTCACCCATTTTCAGGGACGCCTTCAATGTCACCAGTCCGAGTTGCTCCCGTATTGTCAGCAATCGCTGGTTTAACTTTGCCGTCCGGCCGGCAATCTGCTTTTTGATACCATCTAAGCGGCGCAGGTTGGTCTCGTCCGCCACAAGTGCCAGTTTTCTGGGCAACAGATAATTCCGGGCAAACCCGTCCCGCACCTGCACCACCTCGCCCTGACTGCCGAGCCGGGGAATATCGGTAAGGAGAATAACCTTCATCACTGACCTCAACTCAACAGTGCCAGATTCCGGGCCTGCTTTATCGCCTTTGCCAGCCGCCGCTGGTGTCGGGCGCAGAGTCCGGAAACCCGGGAAGAAACAATCCGCCCCCGTTCGGTGAGATAATCCTTTAACCGCGGGTCCTTATAATCAATATTGGTCACACCCTTCTCACAAAAAGGACAGGTTCTAGAACTTACTGGTCCACGTTTTCTAATCATCACGATTAGAATAGGCGATTTTCTACCGGTGTCAAGAAAGACAGAAGGGTGCAATTACCCCCGGGTAGTACCATTTTCCCTTGCCCATCCCTGGTAATGGCAATGACCGAACAATATTTTCCCTCTCCTGCTGGGCAGAAAATCTCACCCGCTCTCCGGGGAACCGCTCCCGGGATGGGGTCTCAAATTTCATTAAATTCTTATAACACTAAGAATATCAACACATTGTGCCTAAAAACTGGACGGGGGAAAATTCTACTCCGGAGTAGAATTTTCCGTGACCGGGAAAACCATAATTTCTGGTTATCCCGCCCCGGTATCGGTTTTAAAATTGACACTGCCAAGAAGTTTGGTATAAGTTTTTCCTGTGCGGATTCTTAATCTGGCCGAAAAAGAGGATCTCTATCAGGAACTGGCACAGATTGGAGTTGACGAAGCGGCGTGGGAAATTTTCACCGCTAAAAACAACTCCCTGGCAATAAAAGTGGAAGGTTTAAGTGTTGCCGCGGCGAACATTTTGAAGCAGACCGCCCTCGCCACCGGTGCCGACTGTGCGGTCCACCGTCAGGTGATCTCCGGAAAAACAAAAACCAGCGCTGCCATCCTGTTTGCCAGCCAACGCCAGATGGAAGAAATTTGCCGGCGGCTGAGCTTGCAACCCGCCTGTGTTGCTCGGCTCGTGCCGGAAATAAAAACCCTGTTGAACAATTATTTCGCTCCGTCCTCAACCATCACCGTTAGCGGGAAAAAGGTCAACCTTGCCACTCGCACCCACCTGATGGGAATTGTCAACGTCACTCCGGACTCCTTTTACGACGGCGGAAAATTCTTCGCACCAGAAGCGGCGGTGGCGCACGCCTTCCGGCTTATTGACGAAGGTGCCGATTTCATTGACATCGGCGCCGAGTCCACCCGACCGGGATCGCTCCCGGTCCCGCCAAAAGAACAGCTGCGCCGACTCTTACCGGTGTTAAAAGCGGTGGCAAAAAAGAGCCGGGTACCGATATCGGTTGACACCACCAGCGCCCGGGTTGCCACAGCGGCAATCCAGGAAGGAGCGACGATGATCAACGACATTTCGGCACTCTCCTTTGACCGCCGCATGGCCCGGGTCTGCGCCCGCGCCGGTGTCCCGGTAATCCTGATGCACATCAAAGGCACCCCCCGAACGATGCAAAGAAAACCGGTTTACCAAGACCTGATGGGAGAAATCGTCTCCTGGCTTGCCACCGCCATCACCAGGGCAATCCGGTCCGGCATCAAAAAAGAACAAATCCTCATCGACCCCGGCATTGGCTTCGGTAAAACCACCGCCCACAACCTGACCATTATCCGCCGCCTCCGGGAACTGAAGAGCCTGGGAGTGCCGATTGTGGTCGGACCGTCCCGCAAGTCCTTTATCGGCAAACTGCTCGGCCTGCCCCCAGAAGAACGGCTGGAAGGCACAATTGCCGCCGCGGTCCTCGCAGCGGAAAACGGTGCCAGTATCATCCGGGTCCACGACGTCCGGGCAGTGAAACGCGCCCTCACCATCCACAATGCGATAAAACTCCTGCCCGCGCTCGCTGCCCTCACCGAGGTTTAAATGGCCAACTTCATCCGCTTCCGTTTAATTGATGCCATTGACATCGTCGTCGTCGCTCTGCTCACCTATTACTTCCTTCGCTTCCTGCGCGGCACCCGGGCAATAAGAATGCTCTACGCCCTGATCTTCCTGCTCATAGTTGCCGGATTAGCGCGGCTGCTGGACCTTAAGGCGCTCGGTTTGATTGTCTCCTCACTGACCACCGTCTGGCTCGTCGCATTCGTCATCATCTTTCAGCCGGAAATCAGAAACCTCCTCTCCCGTTTTGGCCGCGCCCGCCCCCTACGCTTTCTTTTTCGCCCGGCGGCGGATGCCGCGATGGTTGAGGAACTGGTTGCCGCTGCCGCCCAGTTAAAAGAGAGAAAACTGGGCGCCCTCATCGTCCTGGAACGAGAAATCGGTCTGCGGGAATATGCCGAGACCGGCACCCGATTAGAGGCAAAGGTCTCGGCACCGCTAATTGTTTCCATCTTCACCCCGCCCTCGCCATTACACGACGGCGCGGTTATTGTCAGCGGCGGTCAAATCATCGCCGCCGGCTGCACCCTCCCCCTCGGCGAGGCGCCGCCCGGCACCGGAATGCGCCACCGCGCCGCCACCGGTATCACCCTGATCACCGACGCCATTGCCATTGTCGTTTCCGAAACCACCGCCAATATCAGTTTTGCCCAACGGGGGAAAATGCTGGTCAATTTGACACCATCGCAGTTAAAGTATAACCTTATGCAGGCATTATTAAAGGAGACTTAAACTATGAACGAATCAAGATGGCGACTGGTGATTTTCTTTGCCGTATCCCTTGTCATCATGGCGGTGTATCTCTACAGCGTTGCCCCCACCGCCTCATTCTGGGACTGTGCTGAGCTAATTGCCGTATCCTACATCGCCGGTGTTCCCCATCCCCCCGGAACGCCGTTGTTTGTGATGATCGGCCGGCTGTTCACCCTCCTGCCCATCGGCAAAGAAATCGCCTTCCGGGTAAACCTCATCCCAACCCTGTTCGGCGCTTTCTCCTGCGGTCTCATCTATCTAATTGTGGTCCGCCTGCTTTCCATCAACACTGCCGGGGAGAAAAACCGGCGCTGGTGGCTGCCCCATATCGCCGGTGCGTTTGCCGCCCTGATGTGTGGTTTTGCCTATTCCTACTGGGACAACTCTGTGGAGGCGGAGGTCTACGGTCCTTGTGTTCTATTGGCGCTCGGCGTTCTCTATATGGCGCTGATCTGGCGTGAAGGAAGGGAAAAGGGCAGCGGTGATAACCGGGCAATCCTTGCCGCCATTTTCCTCCTCTTCGTTTCCACCGGTATCCATTTCACGCCGATGCTGGTGGTATTCGCCGTTTTGATATTCGCCCTGGTCGTAGACCGGATGGCGGTCATCCACCTCCGCTTCATTGAACTGATGATCGGCTACCTCATTATCCTCACGGTTTACGAAATGGGGCTATCGCTCGGTACATTCATCGTCGTTCCCCTGATGCTTGTCGGGACCTATTATGGTCTCCAGATAATGGAACGCTCCGAGCGGAACATCGCCATTGTCTACGGTCTCGGCATCCTCGCGCTGGTATTCATCACCGCCTACATCGGTGCCGGTCAGAAAATTATGGACGATGTCGTTCTCTTCCTCGCCTCCCCCATAGTCGCCTTCATTGAGCGCTGGACTAAAGCCCCTGTTCTGGTCCTCCTCTTCCTCGCCGGCTATGCCGGTTATCTCTCCTGGCTCCACACCAAGAAAAAACTCCGCGCCGGTTATGTCGGATTACTCCTGGGACTGGTCCTGCTTGCCGGGACGGTCCAATTTATAATGCTCATCCGGGCCAAGCACCACCCCAGCATCAACGAAGTGGAGCCCACCCGCTGGCGGGACTTCGTCTCGGTACTCAAAAGAGAACAGTACGACCCGATGCGCCTCCTGCCGCGCAAAACCCAGTTCTACACCGAAGAAGACTGGCGCCGTAACCAGAACCCCGCCTTTGACCTGTTCCGCGCCTACATTGAGCAGATCGCCTTCTATGTGCGTTATTTTCTCTGGCAATGGGGCAACGAAAGATACCTGGATATCCTCCTTACCAACATCCCCCGGATTTTCCTCCGGCTCGGCTGGCAGGGGCTACTCGGCCTGATTCCTCCGCTTCTGGGTCTGTGGGGAATGTGGCATCAGTTCAAACGGGACAAAAATTCCTTCACCCTCATTTTCGTTGCCTTCATTGTTGCCTCCATCGGACTGCTCACCTATCTCAACCTAAAATTCTCCCCCTCTGACCCCCGCCCCGAACTTAAATTCCGCGAAGTCCGCGAACGAGACTACTTCTTTGCCTTCTCCTTTGTTTTCTACACCGTCTTCATCGGTACCGGCGCCTACGCCTTCCTCGGCTGGTTAGACCAGAAACTCAAGAAAAAGTGGCCCATACCGCTGCCGGTCACGGCCACCGCCCTGGTTGCCTTCGCCTTTGTCCCGATGTTCCTCAACTACAAAACCGTCACCCGCCGCCACAACTGGATTCCCGCCGAGTACGGCTACAATATGCTCATCTGCTGTGAAGGCGACAAGGCGGTCGTTTTCACCAATGGTGACAACGACACATTCCCGCTCTGGTTTATGCAAACAGTCCCCTCCTTGGTTGCTGACAATGACCCGAACTTCGGCAAAAACGTCGCGGTCGCCAACCTCTCCCTGCTCAATACCGCCTGGTTCTGCAAACAACTGAAACGCTGGGGGGTACCGATTTCCTTCACCGAAGAAGAAATTGAACGCCTGCCCCAGGGGTTTTTCGGAAAAGACAACCGGATGGTGTTATTAAAAGACATTATGATCCGCAACATCGTCGCCACCGCCGGTGGTATCAAACTCGCCTGGCCCCGGGACTACGAATCCTCACCCGAAGAGTTTATGGCGAAAGTATTTGGCTCGGGTTATCAACCGAAAAGCCCGGTCTATTTCGCCACCACCGTCTCCCCGGACAATACGGTGGATGTCGCCCCTTATCTCCGTCTGGAAGGGCTGGTACGCCGGGTGGTTGGCGAACGGGGCAAAGACCACAATGAAGGCACTGTTGACACCACCCGCACCCGGGTTCTGCTCACCGAGAAGTTTAAGTTAAAATCAATGCTTGACCCCCGGGTAGAAAAGGACGAAAACACCAAGGGACTACTTACCACCTATGCCCACAGCCACCTGATGCTGGCAATGGAATACGCCCGCACCGGCAACTACCGGGCGGCACAGAATGCGCTTATCCCCGCCCTTCGATTTGACCTGGAATCACCCCAGCGAATGCTCCTCTTTTACCACATCTCCCGGTTTGCCGCCCTCAATAACGATTACCCGACCGCCATCAACGCCATTGACTCTGCCTTCGCCTACAGCGAAAGCGACCCCCGCTTACGCCTGGAACTCCTGCTCCAGCGCGGTTTTATCTATCAGGCGATGGGCAATTATGCCGAAGCCGAAAAAACCTACCAGCAGGTTCTATCAATGGCACCGGACGAATGGCAAATAGTCCTGCTCCTCTACCATCTCTATACCGAAAACATGCGAACTCCTGAACGGGCCCGGACGCTTCTTTCTGACTGGTTGCGAAGACATCCCGCAGACTCCAACGCCACCCGACTCCTGGAACAGTTAAAGTGAAATCTGCCAACCCGGCACCGCGAACACACACCCTGGCTTATGCATGAATTTGCCATCACCAGAAGCCTGCTCCAGCAGATAGAGATTGAACGCAAAAAACTGGGCGCCACCGTGGTCAAACAGGTCAACCTTCTGGTCGGCGAAAAATCTGCTGTTGTCCCGGAATGTGTACAGTTTTACTTTGACCAGCTCAAAACCGGCACCCCTGCTGCCTCGGCAAAATTGACTTTTCGGCGCGTACCACTACGAATTCGCTGCCGGAAATGCGGTAAAGAGTTTGCCACCGTTGAAGAGATGTGTGATTGCAACGCCGGCGGCGAAATAACCGGCGGTGACGAGTTGTTAATTGAAAGCATTGAGGTAGAATAAAAAACGACAAAGGAGGAAAGATGCACTTATTGCTTATTCTCCTTTCCCTGCACCCGGTAATGAAGGCAGAAATTACCGGACCGGAATCACCGCTCCCCGGAGCGTTAATTGTAAAACCGGAAATGGCACCCCTGCCCATTCCGCCCGAACAGGATGAAATAAGGATCATGCCGGGCTGGCCTAAACGGGTTCCCGGCAATAGTATGTTCGCCCCCTGTCGCGGGGTAGCGCTGGCCGATTTTGACAACGACGGCAGACAGGAAATCATCATGCCCTCTACCGCGGGCCAACTTTATGTCTGGCGTTATGACGGCAGTTATTATCCGAACTGGCCCCGCAGTTTCAGCTATATGGGACAGTACGCCCCGGCGGTTGCCGACATTGACCGGGACGGTGAATACGAAATCGCCATCTGCACCCGGGGAATGACAACTGGAGGCGGAGTATATGTGTTCAATGAAAACGGCACGGTAAAAAACGGCTGGCCTTTCACCGGACTGGTCAACGGCAACTTCGCCGACAGTCCAACCCTCGCTGATATTGACGGTGATGACACGCTGGAAATTATCGCGGGCGAACGAGACTGGCCAATCGGCCATCTCCATGTCCTGCGTCACAACGGCGTTCCTCAACCCGGTGCCTGGCCCTGCTCGCTTGACCATGTGCCGGCGCTCGGTGCGGCGGTGGCGGACATCAACCGGGACGGCGAGCAGGAAATCGTTTACGCCTCTTACAACTCCCTGTATGTCTTTCGTGCTGATGGCAGCCTCCTCCCGGGTTGGCCGGTAACCAACCCCAATGGCGGCGCCTTCTCCTATCAATCTCCCGCGCTTGCCGACCTGGATGGTGATGATACGCTGGAGATTGTCATCGCCCTGCACCGCGATGGCCAGGGGACCTATGCCTTCCGCCACGATGGCACAATCCTTTCGGGCTGGCCCTACCGATTTGCCCGGTGGACCTATTGTCCACCCACTGTTGCCGACCTCTACCAGAACAGCGAATTGAAAGTCATATGTGGATTAGCCGGCATCATCGGTGGCGCCGCCGATGTCCTCTATGCTTTTGATAACACCGGCTCAACACTAAACGGCTTCCCCATCTTCCAGCCCAACGGCGACGCCGCTGAGGGCAACGTCACCGTTGCCGACATTGATAACAATGGTGATATGGAAATAATCTTCACCAGCAATATGATGAACAGTACCGATACCATGGGCTATCTATACGCGGTCCATCACGACGGTACACCCGTTGCCGGCTGGCCTCTCCGGACCTATGGTTTCACCTATCTCAACGGTGCCACCTGTGCCGATGTTGACGGTGACGACTCCCTGGATATCGTCACCGTCTCTTACGACAACAACGGAACAATGGCGGTAACGGTCTGGGAAACCGACACCCCCTTCACCCCGTTATCCTGTGAATGGCCTACCTACCAGTTTGATATGGCGCGTACCGGTCGCTATCAACCTCCCCAGGTGGGAATAAAGGAATCCGGGAGGCGGCATATCAACCGACCAGTTAAAATTTCCCCGGCTGTTATTCACGCCGGCTCCGCAATCCGTCCTACCCCGCCACCGGACCGACCGCTAACAATGATAATTTACGACCGCAGTGGCAGAAAATTAACCACCCTTGTTCTCGGACCAGAAGGCACCCAACTGCCGGGCCAGTTGTCTCCGGGCGTGTATTTCATCCGGATCCCGGCAGCAGATATCACCAGCAAACTGCTGGTGGTGGAATAATAAAATTGGGGGCGGTTTACCGACCGCCCCCAATCTACTTACCGAACCTCTTTAGCGCTTAATCACCAGTTTCTGAGTTTCGCTACCGGTCGGTGAATCCAATCGGAGCAGATAAACGCCGTTTGCCAGATAGCCGGCATCCCAGCGAAACTCCAGCTTTCCCGGCTCCATCACCTGGTCAAACAGAATCGCCACTGACCGGCCGGTCACATCAAACACCTCGGCCCGGACCCGTCCGGCTTGAGCCAGATGGTAATTAACAAGCACGGTGTGGGCAGATGGATTGGGAATACAACTGATGCCGGGAATTCCCCTCGGCTCGGAGGCACCCTCTTCGTCCGCAATACCAACATTGCTGTCAAACCAGGACTGAGCGCTATCCGCATTGATTTCAAAATCAGCCGCTGAGGTCCCCCCGATAAAGGCAAAAGCCACGCGCTGGGTCTCCCCGGGGTTCAGGTTAAACGGACCGACCGAAACCGCCACCGACCAGTCGTAGTTGCGGTTGGAGTTACGCTGAACTATCGTCCCGTTGAGAATGCGGAATTTCATCCCTTCGGTCATCGCCGAATCCGGATAAACATAACGGGCATGGTCAACCGCACACAGATTGGCAAAGGACTGCGGCGAGAGAATCTTTACGCCAACACAGGGATTGGCGCTGGCCGCCTGCCGCATATAACAAAAACGCTTACTCTCGTTACTGGTAACCGTATTCTGGGTCGGGTCAGAGCCAACATCAAAGTCGGCGATGATGCCGGCGTACACCCCGCTCACCGCACTTGTGCCCTGGTTCTGAATGTCGTAAACCAGGACAACGAAATCATTATAACCGGTGGCCGCGTCCATGTAGGAATTCTGGGTTACCCGAATGCTCTTGGGCGTGGTGTGTCCGGCATCGTTTAACACCGCCCGATAATGCTCATCTCCGGCAAGAGGCGGTACCACCGCCCGCACACTGTCCACCAACCGGAAATCGGTGTTATAACTGGAGGCGGGTTGACCATAAAACCGGTCCACCACATAACTGACGCTATTTCCCAAAAGAAAACTGGCATAGTAAAGACTGCTGCCGGAAGTCTTGGGATAACAGAAGCCCGCGCCTAAGTCCAGTGACGGCGGTTCGGTATAGCCAATTGAACCAAGCGCGGTAACTGACAGCTTACAGTAACCGGTATCGTGATTTACCCATACCGCAGCCGGCTCCCGGGGGGTCCCGACGGTAATAGAAAAAGTGGGATTCCAGCTGCCTTCATTACTGGTCAGGGCCAGGGTGAACGTAACCTGCGTCCCGGGCGGCGTTGCTCCGCTTGCGGTAATCCGGAACCGATCCCCCCGTGAAGTATCACCGGCATTAAGATTGCCATAAGCGGACAGCGAATCGCTCATCGTGATATAACCGGAACCGGTACGCAACCTGCCGGAAATATTGGTCGCCTGGGCATTACCCAGATTCTTCACGGTAACGAACAAGTCCGCACTCTCCCCGGGCTCAAGTTGGTGATTGTTGCCATCATCAATGTAGTAATTAAGCACTGTCAGGTACGGCTGGGGAGTTCCGGGAACCACAATCACACTTTTCTCAACCGGTAGATATTGCTTCCGGGTTATTGTCAGAGACATCGTCCCGACTGTAAGCGGATTAATTGTCACCCGGGCTACGCCGGTCCCGTCGGTGTAGCCAACCTCGTGGAACTCACCGGACTTATAACAACATACCATCGCCCCGACCACCGGATTACCACCACTCCTCACCGTCACCTCAAAACTCTGGGCTCCGGTGGTGATGGTATCCCGATTCTGGACGGTCATCGTCCCCGGCACACCATTCCACAACGGCAAAGCCGGATCACCAAAAAGATTCAATTCATAATAACACCAGCGCCAGATACTCTGAAGCTGGGCGATATAACCATAAACACCCTTACTCGAGCAGTGATTCCGACCGATTTCCACCGTGTCACCGATAAAGTAGTAGTCATAAAACATACAGTCCAGTTTCTCCGAAGGCCCCATTGACGGGGGCGTTCCCCAACCATAACGGGAGTTCATAATCGTCGCCACCGCGCCACCGTTGGCGTTGTTCATCAACTCCTCGGCAAGGCAGTCTGACGCCTCAAAGTTACCGGAAATACAGGCGATGGAGTTCAAAATCACCGGCCGGGTAGAGTTAGTCTGATTGCGGGCCACGGTTGTGGTGTAAATCGGTGTTCCTGACTGGGTGTAAAAACCATAATCATCACCATGTGCTGCCACATGACAGAAATGATAGCCGACATTGATTGAATCCCGCATCGGCGTGGTACTGCTCGGGTTGGCAATATAGGCATCGGTCCAGCCCGCCGGCGTCTTAGCGGCGATGGTATCGGAAACAATCCGGCCCGAATAGCCGGTCCAGAGTTCAACATAGGGGAGAAGCATTTTGCGGAGATAGTCGGTCATGGGCGTTTTCTCATAATACAAAGTCTTGTTGGTAAAAGTGGTCACCTGTGTGGCATTATCAACCGAAGCCCTGCCGACAAACAGGTCATAGAACAGGTCAACCGTATCGCCCACCATCTCGCCGAAAACACTGTTTTGGTTGCCATCCCAGGACCACTGCAGGTCCGCATAATACAGATCTGCCGGAATATTATCTGTTTCGTTCCCCACCGTCACCCGGCAACGTCGTGCCGGCACAACTGAATTATCACCGGCAAGAAGCACATAAATCAATCCGTGGTTTGTCCAGTAATCAATGATAAAATTACGAATTTTCTCCGGCAGGTCTCTGCCCGGGTAAACCGCATTAATGGAATCGGTCTTGAAAACCCGGGTATAATAACCCTTTTTCGTCCGCCAGTCGGCAATTGTCTGAAAACTGGCGGCAAGGGCGGAACTGGTAATGATGGCGTAATCACAATCCATATTGTCGGTCATCCGCACCGGGGGACGAAACCGCCCTATGTCTTCAGTATTAACCACCACATCCGCTACCGCCGGAGCAAATGCCCGAATCTGACGCGAACTCAATGCTACCGGAGCAACCCTCCCCTCTTCATAGGTAACTTTCACCGTAATGCGGCGTAAAAAAGTCAGCGTGCCGGTCGCCGGCTGGTACTGCACCGGATATACACCAAAACCACAAACCCGCCAGCCAAACATCGTCCCGGTATAACGGTTCCATTCCACCACCACGCCCGGATAAGGTTTGCCACTGGCATAAACCGCTTCATCGGGGGGCACAAACTCCCCCTGACTCGTTGCTGAAAGTGGCACCGGTGGCTGAGCGGGATGGAGCCGGTAAATACCGGGTAGTGCCACCGACTCCTTATCAATTACCTCAATGCCGGTAACCGATGCGCTCGGGGGAACCACAATATTAAACGTTGCCAGGGGCAGACTCGGCTTGCCCGGATCCCCGGTTGAAGCAAACTCACGCATCTGCACCACATCAAACCCGTTTGCCTCGGTGATCAAAACATCCGCGCGGTCAAACTCAAGCGTTCTAGTTATGACCCCGGCAAACGCCAGAACCGGCATTATAAAAAACACAACCAACTTTTTCATAGCCTCTCCTTCTGCTTATTGTTTTGTTTACACCGCTCTGTCATCATCAGGAAAGAAAAACCGCAATTCCCGGTCAACATCCTCTTCCGGATTCGCGGCATGAACTGCGTTTCTTCTCACCGAAGAACCAAAATCGCGTCGGATTGTTCCAGGCGCCGCCTGCTGAGGGTCGGTCGCACCGACAAACTCCCGCAACCGACGCCGACAATCCGGACCCTCTAAACGAACCGCCACAACTGGACCCGAGGTAATAAATTCCACCAGTCCGGCAAAGAAATCCTTGCCCCGATGTACCGCGTAAAACTCCTCCGCCTCGGACTTGCTCAGTTTACACATCACCAGTCCGGTGATAACAAACCCTGCTTGTTCCACCCGCCCCAGCACCGCTCCGATAACACCCCTCTCTACCACATCGGGCTTGAGTACCAAAAGGGTCCTTTCTGCCTGTCGCACTTTAATAAATATTTTATCTGATTATTAACGCCGGTCAATTAATTCCTTTGTGATTCTTGACTTTTGCCATATCTCAGGGAAAATTATTTGTGCTGAAAGGAGAAATTATGATGTGCTTTAAAAAATGTCTGATTTTCATCCCGCTGGCGGTTAGCCTTGTCTTCGGTCAGGAACTCCTCATCAACGGCAACTTTGAACAGGAGTTACCCGTTGGCTGGACCTACACTGACAGCGGCTACGGAACCCACCGGGCACTGCGCGGCACCGAGTATCAACCGGACCCGGACTACGAAGCCTGGGTTTATCAGTACGACAACCCGGGCTGGACCAAGTTGAGTCAAATAGTAGACGTTCCCGGAATTGCCCTCAATCTTTCCTTCTGGGCAAAGTTCAATGAAAGTGGTGGCAGCTCTACCTGCTGGCCCGCCCCCTCTGTTCGGGTTCGTTATTACGATATCAACAACGCCCCGCTCGGAGAAACCCGTTATTACTACTCAACCTATGCCGACTGGGTATCTTCTCCGACACTGAGCCTGCGCCGCGTTACCAACCCTAACTGGACCCGTTATGAACTCAACATTGCCGATGAGATTGCCGCCAATCTGCCCGGAGTTAATCCGGACGAAGTTGCCAAAGTTGAAGTAGCACTCTGGGCATATACATCCGGCGGCTGAGGCACCCCAGTGGCGGAGGTCTCCGCCGACGACATTTCCCTCATTAACAACAACAGCGGTCCTTATCTCATCCTGAGCGCCAGAACGGTGCTTGACTCACCACCCGGGGGCAATGGCAACGGCCGATTTGACCCTGGAGAAAACGGCGGGCTTGTTCTCAGCCTGCGCAATATCGGCAATCAAGACCTTAACGATGTAACCGCCTGGCTTCGCTCAACCAACACCTTCTTCATCATAACCGATTCCACCACCACCTACGGTCCAATCCCGGCCGGCGCTACCCGCTCCAACGACACTGACCCGTTTGCGGTTCAGGTCAGCGCCGCTATCCCCCGAGAAACACCGGTTCCCCTTATCCTCTTTATCAACGGCAATGATTATTGCGACACCATTAACTTCACAATCACAGTAGGAGAAGTTGTTCAAACTGATCCGATTCCGGACAACGCTCAACCACCAATTTACTGGGCTTACGACGACATTGACACCCTCTATCCCGAACACCCCAGTTTTTCCTGGGTGGAAATAAATAACCTGGGAACACGATTGACCCTTAC